>Ga0208566_1000120_pt1 | contig 56914 bp, 54 predicted proteins | sample PL_2010_150m_FD_184159 | JGI IMG/M metagenome (GOLD analysis project Ga0208566, IMG submission 184159) | Freshwater microbial communities from Powell Lake, British Columbia, Canada to study Microbial Dark Matter (Phase II) - PL_2010_150m... | ecosystem: Environmental > Aquatic > Freshwater >...
GTTTGAGAGAAATCCATTGGATCAGCTACTTGCTCGCATTCCACCTTCATCAGATCTACTGGAAAATCCCAACCAGTTGATCTTGTTCGATTAACGTTGGGACACTACTGATGAAAGCTAAATCTCTCGATTTCTGGCTTGACGCCCTGCACATCCGCTGGGACGGCTATCTCGTTCGCGGGACTCACGAAGACTTCTCCGACTTCGCGATTGCGCTCAATGGCCTGACGGAACATATCAACCGGTTGAGGCTGCCCGGTCTCGCCAGGCTGTGCGCCGGGCTCGAGGCAGACGTTCTTCAGCACTTGACACCACGAGTGGAAGATCATCCCCTCGGCAAGGAGACGGCAAGGGCGCTCAACCGACAGGTGGATAGTTTGCTCGGCGCCATTGCGCTGGCCAGAAAACAGGATCCCGCGGCAAAGTCGATCGAGTACAACCCGACGCGGACAGTGGAATGGGTCAAGCCGCGTTCGATCTGGATGGTCGCCCCCAAGAACAGCAAGTGGGCGACGGGCCTCGCCGAGCAACTGGCGTTTTACGGCTTCCGCGTGCACAAGCATCGCTGGGGAATGTCCCTGCCGGAGGGTGAGACCCCGTTCGCGGTGATTTTCCTTCCCGCCAGCGACAGCGGAACCGCAGACAACGTGGGGCGCGTCTGCCTGGAACAGGTGGCGCGTGTCAGGGAGCGCTGTCCGATCAGCCAGCTGTTTTACGTCGGCGTCACCCGGTCGCTGGATTCAATGGTTGACCTGATGCGGGCGGGTATCGACATCACGGTGCAAAGCGACGAGAAAATGGCGGCGCTGCTGTCGCGGATACTGGATATGGTGCAAATCCGCGAGCAGGAGCGCTATCGCATACTGATTGTCGAAGACTCCAAGGTGGCCGTGGCCCAGATCAGGAAGGCCCTGACCAATCACGACATCGATACGCACGCAATATCCAGTCCGACGAAAATTCTCGATGCCATGGATCAGTATCAGCCCGACCTGGTGTTGATGGACATGCACATGCCTACCTGCAACGGCGTGGAAGCAACACGGGTGCTGCGCCAGGTACCGAATTATCAGGCGACGCCGATTGTCTACCTGTCGGCGGAAACAAGCGTAGGCCTGCAGGTTGAGGCCCTGCGCCTGGGCGGCGACCAATTCCTGACCAAGCCATTCAATCCCGTGTTGCTGGCGGCAACCCTCAAGACAACGATCGAGCGGCATCATGAAATGCGCCGCGCCAGCCGGCACGATGGACTGACCGGACTGTTGAACCACACGGCGGCAAAAACCGAACTGGATGCATGGATTACCTCAGATGCGACGGGTGTCTGCGTCGCGATGATCGACATCGATCATTTCAAGGCGATCAACGACACCTATGGACATCCGGTGGGAGACCAGGTCATTCGCAGCCTCGGCTGGCTATTGAAGGGCCGGTTGCGGGTCACGGATATTGTCGGGCGTTACGGCGGGGAAGAATTCATCGTCGCGGCGCGAGATACCAGGATCGAAGAAATGCGCTCCGTTCTGGACCGGATACGGGCCGCCTTTGCGACCCTGCCGCATGCGCATCCGTCCGGCGTCCTGCGCGGAACCTTCAGCGCGGGACTTGCCGCGCAAACTGGCGATGCAAATGCGACAGCGCTGATCGCGGCGGCGGATGAAGCATTGTTGCGCGCCAAGCGTGAAGGACGAAACAGGCTGTTGCTGGCCGAGACAGCCTGAAGGCGACGCGCGGGATCCTGGCTCGCTGAACCGCTCCCCTGCGCTTACCGCCCGGTGCAGTGCGCCGGCCTGAGGAACGCCGCAAGGGCGGTTCCCTCATTCAGCGAATGATTCCTCCTTCGCAACTGGCCGCGACCCGCCGAATGCGAAGCTTCAAATCCGGCGTCGTCTCGACGCGGTCGAGAACGCCGGGAATCAATTGTCCGACCTCCTTGCTGATGCCGTCGACTTCTATCCGCGTCTTCTCGAACAGTTCGGACAGATCCTGGTAGCAGATCTTGCAGTTGGTGCACTTGGGGCGATCCTCGATCGCGTATGTCACCAGCGGTTCTTCGGCCACTGAAGCTGCGGCGGCAGGGGCGACCGGCGCCTTGCCCACCCCCAGCTCCGACATGGCATTGGCGATCAGTTCGAGTGTCGAGTCGCGCGACTCCACCAGCTTCCGGTATTCCGCCTGGATCGCCTCCATGCTGGCGCGATGGGCGGCATCCCGCGCGGCAACATTCTGGCCGCCGAGATATTGCAGCATCTGCCAATACTTGCGGCGTTCTTCAACCAGTTCGATGACCACCCCGGACACGCTGAGCCTGACCAGGCGCTGGTCGGTATCCGTGGTCCAGATGTAGGCGGTGCGGCCTTTCCGGTCAACCTTGCTCAGATTGATGAAATCCTCAATCGGCATTACATCGTCATCGGCCTCGTCGAGCCTGCGGAAGTGCTTCTTGAAGCGGTTCTCGCCCAGCGCAAAGTGGGCTGGCGTCAGCGTCATCTGCAACTTCCTGACCTTTCCTTCGCCATCCTTGTATTCAAGCGACATCGTGGTCCAGGTCTTTTCCGGCTCGGGGTTGCCTTCCAGATTGAACCAGTCGTGCAGCGTGTTGCCGCGGCGCGGATCATGGACGAACACCGGATTCATGCGGCTTCTGACCGCCAGCCGGGCATGACTGTCGGAAGCATCGTCCGCGATGCCATGCTCGGGCTGGCAGGGGGTGTAGACATCCATCACCGCAGGCGAGTCGGTGTAGCTGAGGAACTCCATCGTGTTCTTGAGGAAGTGACCCTGCAGCGCCGCGCTGGTGGAGACGACAAAAACGTTGGGATGGAAGGAGGCGAGCAGGCCAAATTCCTTGCGATGCTCGTGCTTGCCGGGATAGGCGGTGCCGATGCGGGCAAGATCGGAATCCTGGCCGAGGAAACTGGCCGTGGAAGCCTGACCGCCGGTATTGGAATACACCCCGGTATTCAGCACGATGATCTTGATCGGCGTATCGGTGACCAGGATGCGCGACAGCGCGCCAAAGCCGATGTCATAGGTGGCGCCGTCGCCGCCGATGGTCATCACGGTCGGCATGAGGCCGAGTTCCTCCACCGTAAACTGGTTCCACTGCAGGTGGCGCAAGACCGCTTCATGCTTCTCCGGCTCGTAGGCGTCATCCAGTTCCAGCCGCGCCATGCGCAAGGCCCGCACGTCGCCGGCGGTGTGCGCCGAAATGCCCTCGAAGATGCCCTTGGCCAGCGGCTGGGCGTCCTGGAACAGGCTGTTCACCCAGGGATCGTTGTAGCAGTTGAACGGAAAGCTGGAGGCATAGACGCTGCTGCAGCCGGTCGAGTTGGCGATCACCGCGCCGCACGGGCCATTGCCGGTCGGGCCGCTTTCGTAGTAATAGAGCCGCTTTTCGAGCAAGGCGATGACCTTGCCGATACGCAGCCGCCTCTCGCCGTCCTTGTCCGCCAGCGTCGCCTGCTTGATGCCCAGGCGCCCGATCAGGCTTTCCAGGTCGCGAATGTGATCGCGCTTGCGTTGATCGGTGATGGCGCGGTTGGTGGCCATGACCAGGCGTATGGCGGTGACTTCGCCGCAGCCGCGGCAGGCACCGTGGCCCCCGGTAGTGGCGTAATAGTTGGCGCGATCAAGAAGCAGGTACTTGATCTTGCCGCCCGGCTTGATGGCGTCCTCGGTGAAGCGCGCCGGCGTATTGGGCGTCTTGCTGAGGAACTCGAAACGGGCTTGAATGGACTCCAGCAGTTCTGCATCCTGCTCGCGCGTTACCAGCGCGCCGGGACCGCAGGCATCGACGCATTCCTGGCAGCCGGTGCATTTCCACGGATCGACACTGACCGAAAAGAGACCGCCGCTACCCGCTTGCTCCTTTTCCATGACATCGAAGAACAGCCTCGACTTGGCGACCGGATAGACCGTGAGCACCTCGGCAACCTTGCCGAAGTCACGTAATACGGCAACATTATCGGTTTCGAGGTTGGACGCCGCATCGGCGACGATTTCGTGCAAAGGCCGCGGATGCTTGCTCTGGCGGTAGGTTTCGCGCACCAATTCGGACAGTGCAGGAACACGCTCCCTCATCGCATCACGCTGCGCTTCGCTGACGTCGATCTGTCGGACTGCCGTCAGCAGCAGATCACTGATGTCGTGCACGGCATTCGGGATCGCGCCATCCGGGCAGACCACCGCACACTCCATGCAGCCGGTACACACGTCGGCCAGGAACTCGGGAACGGTACGACGGAACAGCCCCTTGTCCTTGGCAGCAGCTGTGCCTGGCGGCATGAACAGGCCCGTGCCCGGCAACACCGGCGCCTCACTGATGGTGCCTTCCCGGAACTGGCTGGCGATCATGTCATCGTAATACTCACGGTCGAACAGGCCCCCGCAGCCCGACGTGCCCGACGACGCACACATGGAGGCGGACAGCGCCACCGTGCGGATCGGAATCAACGCCCGCTTGGCTTCGACGCCGGCGAATGCAGCGGATTCGTAGTCGACCCTGCGTGTCGCCTCGATCCCCTCGCGGATCACTGCCATGTTGCCGACGACGACATCACCGCCCTTGGCGCCGAACTTCTTGGAAATCTGCTGACGAATCTTTTCCAGGATCGCTTCGGCGGAGGCGCCGGCGGAAACGCGAGCCACGTGACCCGCAATGGCACCGATGAAAGCAATGCCCATCATGCGGATTTCCAGCTCCGGCGTCGGCGCGTGCTTCTTGGCGACAGAAAAGGCGTCGATGATGAAAAAGTCGATCTTCCTGTCGCGAATGGTTTTGCGCGCTGCAGCCGGCATTTCCTGCCAGACCTGTTCGGCAGAAGCACTCGTCTGCAGGATGAAAGTGCCGCCCTGCGCCAAACCGAGCAAGGGATTGGTGTGGCTGAATACCTTGTGGTCAGGCGAGATGACGATCTCGACGTCTTCGAGTTCGGCGTTGGTGATCTTGATCGGCTCCGGACTCAGGGTGATGTAGTAGTTGGTCGGCGCGCCGCTCTTCTCGGAACCGTACTTCGGCGCCGACTTCGAGTGCATGCCGAGCACACCGGCCAGAATGTCGGTCAGCAATTTGCCCGAAGCAATGGTGCCGTAGCCGCCCACCGAGTGAAAGCGCACACGGAAAGCCGCATCCGGCAGCAGTCTGGGGTTTTCCTCGGTCTCGAGCGCCATCCGTTCAGTCTCGGGATAAGCCATCCTGAGGCGAGCCTGAAGTTCGGCAACACGCGGAGTGGGATTCTTCGCGAAGAACTGGGAACCGAGATAAATCAGCGGTGCGCTCCGGCCATCGGCCATGCTCTTGAATGCCGCAATCAGATGGCGCGGTTGCAGGTCGTGGCCGCCAAGGCCGAAGATCGCCGTTGTTACCTTCGGCAGCACGGTCATCGCCGGGATGCCGGCGTGGCGCGACTGATCGGCGTTTTCGCGCGCCTTGAACAGGGCCTGGGTCACCAGGGTAGTGAGCGCCGTCTGATCGGATCGCTCCAGCACCGTGACGGCCTTCTTACCCGCCAGAGCGGCAACCAGTTCGGCTTCGGGGAAAGGTTGCAACAACTTGACGGAGACAAGGCCGACCTTCTGGCCATTGCCGCGCAGGTAACTGACAACGGCTTCGACGTCATCGGTGACCGACCCGAGGCCAACCATTACCGTCTCGGCGTCATCGCACATAAAGGTATGCACCGGCGAATACCGACGCCCAGTCAGTTCCGCATACTCGTCCATCGCCTGGCGCACGAAACCCGGAACAGCATTGGCGAAGTGGGTGCGGTGATCGACCGCACCGGCTTGGAAGTCGGGCTGGTTCTGCACCGCGCCGGTGAGACCCGGGTTATGCGAGTCGACCAGCGCCGGCACCCGTTGGCGGGTGCCCTTCTCGTGGGAATTCTGCCACTGCCGACGCCACGGTCCGTGCAACTCCTTTGGAAGCCATTCGAGAGTATTGACGACGCGCGCGCCATCGTTGTCCTTCTCGATGGCGGCGGCGTTGGTCGTCAGATAGCTTTGGATCTGCGCCAGGTTCACGGGCTCAATGTCGGCCTTGCGGCGGGAGAGATAGTTCTGCAACTGCAGCACACGGCCCTTGGAGCCGAACACCATCTCCTGCGCCAGCGTCGGCGCCTTTATGCGTCCGCCGGGATCGCCGAGATACTCCTTGAGCAATTCGGGCTCCGGCAGCAGCGCCTCGCTCAGCATGTGGCTGGTGGCGAAGCCGTCCATCGCGCTGGCGACCGGAAACAGCGCCAGCGAGGAAACGCGATAGGCGATGGCCGCGAGGTCTGCCGCTTCCTGCGGGTTGGCGCCGAACAGAATGGTGTATCCGGAAGACAGCAGCGCGTAGACGTCGTCGTGTCCGGCCATCACGTTGAGCGAATGCTTGGAAACAACGCGGGCGGCTATCTGCAGCACGAAACCGCCGACCTTCTTGCCGACCGTGACGTAATGCGATTCGAGTCCGTACAGAATGCCCTGGCTCGACGAGGCATTGGAGATGTACTGGCCTCCGGTCAGCGTCGCGCCGAGCGCACCGCTCTGGGCCGAATGTTCGCCTTCGGGGCTGAAGAAGAAAGGATGCCTGCCCCATATATTGACGCCACCGTCCGCGCGGACGGATTCGTATATTTCGGCTATTTCCGTCGAGGGGGTAATCGGGTAACCGATCACGCCACCGCAAACATGGCCCATGACATGGGCCACAGCGCCGTTGCCATGAATGACGCTGGGAATGCCGGGGTACTTTGCCGTTTTCGTTTTCGCAGTCATCGTATCGCTTCCGCAAGCTTTCGCTGGTTCGCAGTTTCAGTGGACCCTCTGACAATTCCAAACGTTCCATGCCTCAGGTGCATGGGCACGAGGAAAAGGCCGACAATCAGTTTTGGTAGAGCTGCCTGCTCGACGCCTTGCGGGCACGACCCAGACATTCCTCACGGCGCGGCCGACGGTTGGGTTCGGCCTACTGGCAGGCAAGCGGTTTGGCGCCGGCCCGAATGGACGCACAAGAAGTTAGGCTCCTCGCACGTTCGTGATGAGTCTACTATAAGACATTCCCGCAACGCAGCAAACAGTTTTCTTGATTGCCAAGAACAATATTTCGTTGCGTAATGCGGAATGTTGTTGCGTCACACAAAATATCTGCCCGCATCCATCCGCCCGTGCGGAAACTCCGTTCGGGAAAAGCCGCGCCGACCAGTTTGGTCGGAGGATGCCATGCCCGACTTGCCTTCCTCGATGAAAAAAAACCCGACCACCAGGGCCGGGCTTTCTTTATGCCGGGGACGCCGTTACAGCCGCTCAAATACCGCAGCGATGCCCTGTCCGCCGCCGATGCACATGGTGACAAGCGCATACTTGCCATTGACGCGCTGAAGCTCATACAGCGCCTTGGTGGCGATGAATGCACCGGAACAGCCGACCGGATGGCCCAGCGCAATGGCGCCACCGTTGGGGTTGGTTTTTGCCGGGTCGAGACCAAGACCCTTGGTGACTGCGATCGCCTGAGCTGCGAAGGCTTCATTGGACTCGATGACATCCATCTGGTCGAGCGTCAGACCGGCCTTCTTCAGCGCCATCTTGGAGGCCGGGATCGGGCCTTCGCCCATGATCTCGTTCGGCACGCCGGCGATGGCATAGGAAACCAGACGGGCGATCGGCTTCTGACCGGACTTGGCAGCAAGGTCAGCCGCCGTCAGGACGAAGAAGGCGGCGCCGTCATTGATGCCGGATGCATTGCCGGCGGTGACCGTGCCGTCTTTTTTGAACGCCGGCTTCATTTTTGCCAGCGACTCCAGCGTCGTGTTGGCCTTGCCGTGTTCGTCGGTGTCGAATATCACGTCGCCCTTGCGGGTCTTCAGCGTGATAGGGACGATTTGCGACTTGAAACGGCCTTCAGCAATGGCCGCTGCCGCGCGGCGCTGGGATTCAAGCGCGAAGGCATCCTGCTCCTCACGGGAGATATTCCACTTGGTCGCCAGATTCTCGGCGGTGATGCCCATGTGGCCGACACCGAACGGATCGGTCAGCACGGCAACCATCATGTCGAGCATCTTGGTATCGCCCATGCGGGCGCCAGTGCGCATGGCGGGCGCCATGTAGCTGCCGCGCGACATCACTTCGACGCCGCCGCCGATGGCGTAGTCGCAATCGCCCAGCATGATGTTCTGCGCGCTCGTCACAATGGCCTGCAGGCCGGACGAACACAGGCGACTCACCTGCATGGCCACGGAATCCATCGGCAAGCCGGCCTGGATCGAAGCCACGCGGGAAATGTACGCATAGCGCGAATCGGTAGGAATACAGTTGCCGACCGTGACGTAATTGATCTGCTTGGGGTCAACGCCGGACCGGCTGACCGCTTCCTTCATCACGGTACCGGCCAGTTCGCACGGTTCGATGCCGGCAAGCGAGCCGCCAAAGGTACCGATAGCGGAACGCACCGCGCTCAAAACAACGACTTCTCTCTTGTCAGCCATTACAAAACTCCTTTATAAGAATCAACCGCCGACCCAACTGGAAACCCAGACCAGGGTCAGCACTGCCAAACCGAGTACGAGAGTGCGCCAGACGAGGCCAATCGTGCTCTGCATGAAATCGGGGTCAGCGTCTTCGCCCAACCCCAGTTCAGGGCGGTCACCCACTTCGCCCGTGTCTTGAATAACGTCGTGCACCGGCATACCGAGACGTACACCCAGTGCACCGGCGCCACTTGCCAACAGTATACCGGAGCCGCCATCGGGCCATCGATCGGCCTGCGTTCGCCAGCAATGCACAGCATCTTCGAAATCGCCAACGACGGCAAACGAGGCCGCGGTCACGCGCAATGGCAGCCAGTCGATCAGCGCAAAAGCCTGATGCGCGAACTGGCCGAATTCGCCAAATTCCATCTCGCCGCGCTCGCCCCACAATTCGTCAAGTGTTTGAGCGATCCGGTAGAGCAATGCTCCCGCCGGTCCCAGTACGACAAACCACAGCAGGGGTGCGAATACATGTCGATGCGATGAGAGCAAGGCCTGCTCGATGGCGAGGCGAGCCACCTCGCTTGCCGTCAGGCGGTCGCCGCTACGTCCGCGCCAGTGCGCGAGCAGTTGCCGCGCCTGTTCGAGCTCACCGAGCCGCAGCGCCAGATGAATGTTGGTGAAGAAATGACTGAACTGGCGAAACCCCATCGTCAGGTACAAAACGCCGATCCCAAGAAGAAAAGCCAAGATCGGCTGAACATGCACCAGAAAGCCATAGACCAGCGATACCAGAGCCGCTGGCAGCGCAGCACCCAGCCACCAGGCAATGGCGCCGTGAGCGCGGCCTCCGTCGTTGAACTTGTCCTCAAGCAAGGCCGCCATCCGCACCAGCGGACCGCGCACCGCGCTCTGTACCGGGAGCGCATGCAACTGCTCGAGAATCAAGGCTATGACAATGGAAAGTAGAGTCATGCGGTCAGAGCCTGTGTAGAAATCGATGCAGGGTCACCAGCATGCCGGCGGTAGCGCCCCAGATGTAATAGCCCTGCCAGGGCATCGCCCAGTATTCGTGCATGACGCCACGCACCTCGATGGTGTGGCGCTGATGGTTGGTACTGTCGAGGAGGAACTCAAGCGGCGGTTCGAATACTTCGGCCACCTCGAAATCGTCCAGCTTCAGATTCAGTGGCGGTACCACCAGACCCACTACCGGAGTGATGACGAAGCCGGTGCCGGTCCGGTATTCAGGCAAACGACCAAGAATTTCGACCTGGGACGCAGCGATGCCGACTTCTTCCTCGGCTTCGCGCAAAGCCGTGGCTTCGGGCGACACGTCACTCGCCTCGCTTCGTCCGCCGGGAAAACTCACTTGCCCGCCATGATCACGCAGGTGCGCGGTACGCTGTGTCAGCAGCATCGTCGCCCCGGTCTCGCGCACAATCACCGGTACCAGTACGGCAGCGGCAACCAGTTCAGTATCGCCATCGATCCGGGGTTCATTTACTGGGGACGCGACAAAGCCTTCGCTGAATCGACGACGCATCAGGGAAAGCAGGCCTCCGCTAGAATTCGGACCTGCGCTAACAAGAGACTCCGGCATGAAACCGATCGCAATTTTCCGTCATAGCCCCGGCGAGGGACCGGGCTATTTTGCCACATTCCTCGACCGGCATTCCCTGCCATGGACTCTGTTCAGAGTCGACGACGGCGTACCGCCACCGCCGACTCCTGACGAATTCTCGGGACTGTGCTTCATGGGCGGACCCATGAGCGTGAATGAAGATCTGCAGTGGATCCCGGCGTCCCTTGAACTCATACGCCAGGCGGACTCAAGGGGCATCCCCGTCATTGGTCACTGTCTCGGCGGACAACTCATGGCCAGGGCCTTCGGCGCCAAGGTGATGCGAAACCCGGTCAAGGAAATCGGCTGGGGCCTGGTTGAGGCCGCCAGTCCCACCGCTCATTTGGCAACTGAGTGGCTGGGCGACGTTCGGCGCTTCGAGGCTTTCCACTGGCATGGCGAGACCTTCTCCCTCCCGCATGACGCCACCCGCATTCTGACCAGCACTCACTGCACCAATCAGGCCTTCGTGCACGGTCCGCATCTGGCGATGCAATGCCATGTCGAGATGACGGATACCATGATCCATTCGTGGAGCAGGCATTGGGCGGCGGAAAACGTTCCGCCCTCGGCCTCTGTGCAGACTCCGGACCAGATGATTGCCGGCATGGAAACACGCATCACCGCGATGCGCGCAGTAGCAGACCGTCTCTACGGCCGCTGGATCCGAGGACTGATCAGTCCCTGAAATTGCCGTACTGCAAGGGGAAGTCGGTGATCGACTTCTTCACCAGCGCAATGACTTCCTGCAGCAGGTCGCGTTTGGCTCCGGTGACGCGCACGGCGTCACCCTGGATGCTGGCCTGCACCTTGAGTTTGCTGTCCTTGATCATCTTGACGATCTTCTTCGCCAGTTCCTGCTCGATACCGACCTTGATCGTCAACACCTGTTTGGACTTGTTGCCGCCAACCGATTGAACCGGACCATGGTCGAGCCGCTTGGTGCTCTCGCGCTCCTTCTTCTCCATTTCGGGGAACAGGATGTCCTTGACCTGCCCGAGCTGAAATTCGGAATCGCCGTGGATGGTGATGGTCTTGTCTTTCTCGTTCAGTTCGGCCCTGGCCGAAGTGCCCTTGAAGTCATAGCGATTACCTATGTGTCGCCCGGCCACGTCCACCGCGTTCTTCAAGGCCACCAGATCTGCTTCGGAGGTGATGTCGAAAGAAGGCATGCCGTTCTCCCCTGTTTATGCGAAATGGCAAACGTAGTGGTAGGGCTCGCCGCTGACTTCGATATCGAAACTGGAGTTGCCCGGCACAGTGAAGCTCTGGCCGGCGCCGCTGCTCTTCCAGTCCTCGCCCTTGATCCGGCAGCGGCAGCCGCCGGCCACGGTTTCCATGATCTCGGGAACGCCGGTATTGAAGGTCAGCGTGGCCGGCAGGATCACACCGACACTCTTCTTCGTGCCGTCGGGGAACCGTACGGTATGGCTGATGCACTTGCCATCGAAATAGACGTTGGCCTGCTTGACGACGGAAACATTTTCAAACTCATTATTCAGCGCTGACATATCAGATTCCCCACATTTTCTGAATGATGATCTTGGCAACGAAGCCGAGCATGCCGAAAGAGAGCACGAAGAACAGGATGAAGGTACCGAGCTTGCCCGCTTTGGACTTCCAGGCCAGCTCGCCGATGATGAACAGCATGTAGAGCATGAAGGCGCCAACGCCGAAAGTCATGCCGAAATTTGCCAGTTGCTCCTCGGAAATGCCGAACATCGGCGCGTTCCTCGTACATCCTTTAGTCTAGTCCTTCAGCCCTTTTTCTTGCCTGCCTTGCTCTCGGCCCGATTCGCCGCAATGCGCATGCGCAGCGCGTTGAGACGGATAAAGCCATGCGCATCTTTCTGGTTGAAGGCGCCGGCGTCGTCCTCGAAGGTCGCGATGGTCGGATCGAAGAGCGAGTCGGTCTTCGAGTCGCGGCTGACCACGATCACGTTGCCCTTGTAGAGTTTTAGACGAACCCATCCGTTCACGTTCTGCTGCGTGTGATCGATCAGCGCCTGCAATGCGCGGCGTTCCGGACTCCACCAGTAGCCGTTGTATATCAGGCTCGCGTAGCGCGGCATCAGGTCGTCCTTCAGATGCGCCTCTTCGCGGTCGAGGCACACAGACTCGATGGCGCGATGCGCCTTGAGCAAAATGCTGCCGCCCGGCGTTTCGTAGCAGCCGCGCGACTTCATGCCGACATAACGGTTCTCGACCAGATCAAGGCGCCCGATGCCGTTCTTGCCGCCAAGCGCATTCAATGTGGCGAGCAGTTCATGGGCCTTCATCTTCTTGCCGTTGATGGCGCACAAGTCACCTCGCTTGAACTCTAGATCGAGATACTCGGCCTTGTCCGGCGCCTTCTCCGGCGGCACGGTCCAGCGCCACATCGACTCCTCTGCCTCTGCACCAGGATTTTCGAGATGCCGACCCTCATAGGAAATGTGCAGCAGGTTGGCATCCATGGAATAGGGCGAGCCACCCTTCTTGTGCTTCATTTCCACCGGAATGCCGTGCTTCTCGGCGTAAGCCATCAGTTTTTCGCGCGACAGCAGGTCCCATTCGCGCCACGGCGCGATGACCTTGACATTGGGCATCAGGGCATAGGCCCCGAGCTCAAAGCGTACCTGGTCGTTACCCTTGCCGGTCGCGCCGTGGGAGATCGAATTGGCGCCAACCTTACGGGCGATTTCAACCTGCCGCTTGGCGATCAGGGGTCGTGCGATCGAGGTGCCCAGCAAGTATTCGCCTTCATAGACGGTGTTGCAGCGGAACATCGGAAAGACGAAGTCGCGGACAAATTCCTCGCGCAAGTCATCGATGAAAATATTCTTCGGCTTGATGCCCATCTTCAGCGCTTTTGCGCGCGCCGGTTCCAGTTCCTCGCCCTGCCCCAGATCGGCGGTGAAGGTCACCACCTCGCACTGGTAGGTGTCCTGCAACCACTTCAGAATCACCGAGGTATCCAATCCACCCGAATAGGCGAGGACGACCTTGTTGCTTGCCGTACTTTTGCCTGCCTTCTTCTTCGCTTCACTCATTGCCGTTTCCCTCAGTCATCCACCCTGCCCAGAAGCAGGAATTCCATCAAGGCCTTTTGCGTGTGCAACCGATTTTCGGCCTCATCCCACACGACACTTTGCGCTCCGTCGAGCACCTCGGCGGCCACTTCCTCGCCGCGATGCGCCGGAAGGCAGTGCATGAACACGGCATCGTTACGCGCTGCGCGCATCATGTCGGCATCAACTTGCCAATCGGCAAAATCACGCAAACGTTCTTCATTCTCGGCTTCAAAACCCATCGAGGTCCACACATCGGTAGTCACCAGATCCGCCCCGCGCGCAGCATCCATCGGATCGGCGAACTGCTCGAAGTGATCCGTGCCATAGAGTCCGGCGCGCTCCGATTCGACCTCATAGCCGGGCGGAGTTGACACATGGACATTGAAGCCGAAGATTTCAGCGGCCTGTAGCCATGTGTTGCAAACATTGTTCGAATCGCCGATCCACGCCACCGTGCGGCCCTGTATCGGGCCACGTTTTTCAATAAAGGTAAAGATGTCGGCGAGAATCTGGCAGGGGTGGTACTCATTGGTCAAGCCGTTGATCACCGGCACCCGCGAGTGACTGGCAAAGCGCTCGATGATCTTCTGCTCGAAGGTGCGAATCATGACAATGTCGCTCATGCGTGAAATCACCTGAGCGGCATCCTCCACCAGTTCGCCACGTCCGAGCTGAGAATCCCTAGTATTCAGGTAGATCGCCGAGCCGCCCAGTTGCTGCATGCCGGCTTCGAAAGAAAGGCGGGTTCGGGTGCTGGCCTTCTCGAAAATCATCACCAGAGTGCGGTCCTGCAATGGCCAATAACGCTGGTAGGCCTTGAAGCGCTCCTTGATGGAACGTGTGCGCTTGAAGACATGATCGAGTTCCTCTCGCGAAAGGTCCTTCAACTGCAGAAAATGCCGCGGCGCTGCCATGATCAGGCTCCGAGAAACTCTTTAATCAGCGGTACGAGTCCGGCCACAAGTTCTGCCCCTTCAGCATCACTCATTACCAGTGGCGGCAGCAGGCGCACCACCTTGTCGGCGGTGACATTGATCAAGAAACCCGCGTCCAGTCCGCGCGTGACCAGATCGGTACAAGGACGATCCAACTCGACACCGATCATCAAACCGTCGCCGCGTACCTCGACGAAACCATCGACACCGGACAAACCGCTGCGCAAACCATCGCGAATCGCTCCGCCCAGCTTGTCCGCGCGGGCCATCAGACCGTCGGCTTCGATGACATCCAGTGTCGTCAGCGCCGCGACGCATGCCAGCGGATTGCCACCAAAAGTGGAACCGTGATTGCCGGGTTTGAACACTCCAGCGGCGCGCCCCGCGGCAAGGCAGGCGCCGATCGGCACGCCGGAGCCCAGCCCCTTCGCCAAAGTCATTACATCCGGAAGAATGCCGGCATGCTGATGGGCGAACCAGGTGCCGGTGCGACCGGTGCCGCACTGCACCTCGTCGACCATGAACAACCAGTTCTTCCGGTCGCAAATCTGCCTCAGCGAACGCATAAAGTCACTGTGTGCGAGGTTGATCCCACCTTCGCCCTGAATCGGCTCGAACAACACCGCAACGACGTTCGGATTGCGCGTGGCCAGTTGCTCGATTGCCGCAATGTCGTCAAACGGCACCCGCACAAAACCGGAGACCAGCGGCTCAAAGCCTGCCTGCACCTTGCGGTTGCCCGTAGCCGAGAGCGTCGCCAGCGTGCGGCCGTGGAAAGCCTGCTCCATGACTATGATGGCCGGTTGCTCGATGCCCTGCTGGTGTCCGTACAGACGTGCGAGCTTGATCGCGGCTTCGTTGGCCTCGCAACCCGAATTGCAGAAGAACACCTCTTCCATGCACGAGATCGCAGCAAGACGATCCGAAAGCATCTCGGCTTCACTGATCCGATAAAGGTTCGACACATGGATGAGGCGACCAACCTGCTCGCTCAGGGCCTTCACCAGCCGAGAATGATTGTGGCCCAGGGTATTTACGGCTATTCCCGCAAGGGCATCGAGGTAGGACTTGCCCTGCTCGTCGAACAGCCGGCAACCCTGACCATGGGTAAAGGCGATCGGCAACCGTCCGTAGATATTCATCAGATGCGGCATGAAAGCACTCCGCGAAAAGCTCCACCCAGAAAAACATACGGCGGCCGAAGAGCAACGCGGCCGCCATGCTTTAAAACACCTCTATACTAAGTGAAAAATAAGGCCCTGTACAGAGCGGGGAGAAGGAACGGGGAGAATCAGAGTAGCGCGGTGAGAATGGAGTTTTCAATCAAAAAGGCGGGGTCAGCAAGACCTCCACTGCGCTCTATCAAGACAACCGGGACCACGAACCTCCAGATCAATTTGGTCCGATAAAACTGGTCAGCCCAAAATCTCAGCGAACAGTGCGGTTGGCGACTTCCTCTAAACTCGCTACTGGTATGCGAACGCTACCGTGATGGCAAATGCATTCGATGATTTTGCAATCGTGATAGACCTGCCGCAGCTTTCGCTGAGCCTCGTGCTCATCGCGACCATGAATCATTAAGTTATCCACAATCACGCCAAGGCGGGTGCGGATTTTGAATGCGTATTTTATGAACTGATGGGATTGCATAAAACCCCTTTCACTTCAATGAAGTCTGGCGATTATATGCAGTGATTTCAGCGAACTCAACCTATTTCTCTAATTAGGATCAGTATTTCAAAAACCATTATGCCAATAGTAATTTCGGCCAGGGAATGGAAGTCTTTGGAGCAAGAGAGTGAATATCTGCGGTCGCGGGCAAAAGCCAACGCCAGAAAACAAAAAGGCCACCTCGAACGGCGGCCTTGTGTGATCGGCGCTATTGGCGCCGTAGCGGACTTAGAGCGCCTTGATGGCCGCGGAGAGCCGGCTTTTCTGGCGTGCCGCCAGGTTCTTGTGCACGATGCCCTTGTCGGCCATCGAGTCAATTACACTCTGCGACTCCTTGAATACGTCTTGTGCGGCGTTCTTGTCGCCGGCATCAATCGCCTTGCGTACCTTCTTGATTGCGGTACGCAGCGTGGAGCGCTGGCTCATGTTGTGAGCACGGTGCTCGATTGCCTGACGGGCGCGCTTGCGGGCTTGGACGGAATTGGCCATGTCGATATCCGGTAGTACTTGGGAAAGCGCGTGATTATAGGGACGTCTTCCGCCCATTGCAAGCTGCTTCTGTCTGCAACATCCGGATACCATACCGGCCATGAATCTGCTCCGCGCTCTGGCCACCGTCAGCGGGATGACCCTGCTGTCCCGCATCCTCGGCTTCGTCCGCGACTTCGTCATAGCCAGGAGCTTCGGTGCCGGCATGATGACGGACGCCTTCTTCGTCGCCTTCCGCCTGCCGAACCTTCTGCGCCGCCTGTTTGCCGAGGGAGCCTTCTCGCAGGCCTTCGTTCCCATCCTCGCCGAATACCGCAACCGCCGCGGGGAAGTTGAAACCAAGAGTCTGGTGGATCGCGTGGCCAGCATCCTGTTCCTGATCCTGGTCGTTGTAACGGCGCTCGGCATGGCCGCTTCTCCTTTGCTGATAGCGGTCACTGCGCCAGGCTTCAGCGCCGATGCCGAGAAGTTCCAACTCACCGTCGAACTGACACGGATCACCTTTCCCTACATCCTGTTCATGTCGCTGGTGGCGATGGCCGCAGGCATCCTGAACACGTGGAGCCGGTTTGCCCTGCCCGCTTTCACCCCTGTCTTGCTGAACCTGTCTTTCATAGGCATGGCACTTTTCGCCGCGCCCTGGTTCGACCCGCCAGTTCTGGCGCTGGCCTGGGCGGTATTTCTGGGCGGTGCACTGCAACTGGCAATCCAACTGCCCGCCCTGGCAAAACTCGGCATGCTGCCGCGCTTCGACCCGGTCTGGCGCGATGAGGGCGTGCAAAGAATCTTCAAGCTGATGGCACCGGCGGTGCTAGGTGTTTCCGTGTCCCAGATCAGCCTGTTGATCAACACCATCTTCGCCTCGTTCCTCGAGAGCGGCAGCGTCTCATGGCTCTATTACGCGGACCGGATGATGGAGTTCCCTGCCGGGCTGCTCGGGGCGGCACTGGGCACAATTCTGTTGCCAAGCCTGGCCAAGACGCATGCCGACGGCAGGACAGAAGACTTTTCCGGACTGCTCGACTGGGGTCTGCGCCTGACCTTGATGCTCACTCTGCCAGCGTCACTTGCACTGGCGATGCTGGCGATACCCCTGCTATCGACCCTGTTTCAGTACGGTGCGTTTGCCGCCAACGACGTGCTGCGTACCCGGGAGGCCCTGGTCGCCTACTCGATCGGCCTGACCGGCCTGATTCTGGTCAAGGTGCTGGCTCCGGGCTTCTACGCCAGACAGGACATCCGGACACCCGTCAAGATCGCGCTGGTGACGCTGGCGCTGACACAACTGATGAACATCGCCTTCATCGGCTGGCTCAAGCATGCCGGGCTGGCCCTGTCCATCGGCCTCGCCTCCTGCCTCAACGCGGGGCTCCTCTGGCGCGGTTTGCGGCAGCGCGGCGCCTACCAGCCTCGACCGGGCTGGGGCGTATTCATGCTGAAGATCCTGGCGGCACTGATTGTTCTGGGTGGTGTGCTGTGGCTGGTCGGTGGCAACGATGCGGCATGGCTGGCAATGAACGGTGGCCAGCGCGTGCTGAGGCTGTCAGGCGTGGTCCCGGGTGGAATAGCCAGCTACTTCGCAACGCTGTGGCTGCTTGGGTTCCGGCCGCGCGATTTCCGCCGCGGGGTAGCCTGATCACTCGCCGCGGGCAACACCTTCGCGGCGCGGATCGGCCGCGCCGACCCAACCGTCGCCGATGCGCACAATCAAATGCAGGCCGCTGGTCATGTCGGTACGCCGCACCGTGTGCCCTCGCCTTTCCAACTCGAGCGCCAGCGCCTCCGGCACGCGACCCCGTTCGATTTCCGTCGTACCGTTGCGATTGCCGACATGCGGCAGGGAAACCACCGCTGCCGGATCCTGAATGCCATCCAGCAGCGCGACCAGTGTCCGGGCGACATAGTTGATGATCCGGCCACCTCCCGGCGAGCCCAGCACGGCATGGAGACGACCTCTCGCGTCGAAGACAAGAGTGGGCGCCATCGAGGACAGAGGACGCTTGCCCGGCTCCAGTCGGTTAGCGACCAGCTTGCCATCGTGCTCGGCCGTAAAAGAAAAATCGGTGAGTTGGTTGTTGAGCAGAAAGCCATCGACCTGGATCCGGCTGCCGAAAGCGCTTTCGATAGAACTCGTCAGAGCCACCGCGTTGCCGGCGCGATCAACAATCGAAACATGCGTTGTCGCCGGAAGTTCCGGCGCATCATCGTCGGTCCACGAGCCGCGTTGCGGAAGTACTCCCGGTGCAGCGATACCCATGCTGCGCCGAGGATCGATCAGACGTGCCCGCCGGTTGAGATACTCCGGTGCCAGCAAGGCCCGCTGTGGCACTGAAACGAAGTCGGGGTCAGCCAGATAGCGCGCCCGATCCGCGTAGGTGAGCCGCCCTGCCTCGGCAAACAGATGCACGCCATCCGGCGAAGCCGGACCACCCACCGGCAAACGGCTGCGCTCCAGCAGGCCAAGCAAGTGCAGGACGCCGATGCCACCGGATGAGGGCGGTGGCATGCCGCAGATGCGCCACCGGCGATAGGGCCCACAGACGGCATGGCGCTGCCGCGGCAGATAGTCATGCATGTCCGCCGCAGTCAGCGTACCGCCACGCCGGCCTATTGTGGCGGCGATCCGATCGGCTACCTCACCTCTATGTAAAGCATCCGCACCGCCCATCGCGATGCTGCGCAGGGTGGCAGCCAACGCGGGGTTGCGCAGGATGGCGCCGACTGGCTTTGCCTCGCCATTTTGCTGAAAATATAGGGCACGTGCTTCAGCGTCGCGGCGCAGCAGCAGGTCATCGCGCAACAGCAGATACAAGCGCGGCGAAATGGCAAAGCCGTTTTCGGCCAGCCGTATCGCCGGACGAAAAAGTCGCTCCCAGGTCAGCTTGCCGTGGCGCCGATGAGCCGCTTCCAGCATGGCTACAAGACCAGGTACGCCGACTGCCTTGCCCGTCGCCAATACTTCGGAAAACTTCGCCAGACTGCCGTCCGCATGCTGCGCAAAGTCGGCGCTGGCGGCACGGGGAGCCGTCTCGCGACCATCCCAGGCCGACACCAGATGAAGCCTTGCATCCCAGTGGAGCATGAATCCGCCGCCACCAATGCCCGACGACTGCGGCTCGACCAGATTCAGCACCCACTGCGCCGCGATGGCTGCATCCAGCGCATTGCCACCTAGCTCGAGAATCTCCGCAGCGGCATCGGTGGCGTAAACATTGGCGGTGACCACCATGAAACCAGTGCTGGCCGCCGCCGGCCGTGGCACAAAATCGCTGGCCGCTTCCGGTTGCTCAGCCTGGGCCCACGCCGTCGCTGCCCAAGCCCATACGCCCAGCACCAACAAAAAGCGGGCAGCCCGCAGGCTGCCCGCTTTTTCAATCATGTCGCGAAGAATCACGCCACCAGCGGCAGGATCAGCAAGGCAACGATGTTGATGATCTTGATCAGCGGATTCACTGCGGGGCCGGCCGTATCCTTGTACGGATCACCCACGGTGTCGCCGGTCACCGCCGCCTTGTGTGCTTCGGAACCCTTGCCGCCGTAGTGGCCGTCTTCGATGTACTTCTTGGCGTTATCCCAGCAACCACCGCCGGTGGTCATCGAGATGGCAACGAAGATACCGGTAACGATGGTGCCCATCAGCACGCCGCCCAGCGCACGAACGCCGGCACCGACGCCAGCGACAGGGGCCATCAGCATATTCATGCCGAAAGCCACGACAACGGGAACCAGCACAGGCAACAACGACGGGATCATCATTTCCTTGATGGCGGCCTTGGTCAGCATGTCAACACAAGTGCCGTATTCGGGCTTGGCAGTGCCTTCCATGATGCCCTTGATCTCCTTGAACTGGCGACGCACCTCGACCACGATGGCGCCGGCAGCACGACCGACCGCTTCCATGCCCATCGCGGCAAACAGGTAAGGCACCATACCGCCGATGAACAGGCCGATGATGACCGCCGGATCGGACAGGTCGAAGAGAAACTTGACGCCCGGCCTGAAGGCTTCCAGACCGTGGGTAAAGTCAGCGAACAGCACCAGCGCGGCAAGGCCCGCGGAACCGATGGCGTAGCCCTTGGTTACCGCCTTGGTGGTGTTGCCTACCGCATCGAGCGGATCAGTGACGGCGCGCACCGAAGCCGGCAGTTCGGCCATTTCGGCAATGCCCCCGGCGTTATCGGTGATCGGGCCGTAAGCGTCAAGCGCGACAACGATGCCCGCCATCGACAGCATGGAAGTGGCAGCGATCGCGATGCCGTACAAACCGCCCATGGTGTAGGAAGCCCATATGGCGGCACAGACGGAAAGCACCGGCCATGCAGTGGACTTCATCGATACGCCGAGACCTGCAATGATGTTGGTGCCGTGTCCCGTGGTGGAGGCCTGCGCCACGTGCTGCACCGGCTTGAACTCGGTACCGGTGTAGTACTCCGTGATATAGACCATCAATCCGGTGAGAACCAGACCGATAACAGCGGCTCCGTAGAGACGGATATGGGCGCCGCCGCTGACTCCCAACACACTATCCAGCAGGTGGTCGTCGATCAGCCACGTGGTCATCGGATAGAAGGCCACCAGCGCCAGCACGCCGGCAACAATCAGGCCGCGGTATAGGGCATTCATGATCTTGCCGCCCGGCGAAGCCTTGACAAACATCACGCCGATGATCGAGGCGATGATCGAGAAGCCGCCCAGCGCCAGCGGATAAATAACTGCCTGTTCGGCAAATACGGGATTCGCCTTCAACAGCAGCACACCCAGCAGCATGGTCGCCACGGTCGTCACCGCGTAAGTCTCGAACAAGTCGGCCGCCATGCCTGCGCAGTCGCCGACGTTGTCTCCGACGTTGTCGGCTATCACGGCCGGGTTGCGCGGGTCATCCTCGGGAATGCCAGCCTCGACCTTGCCCACCAGATCGGCGCCAACGTCCGCGCCCTTGGTGAAGATGCCACCACCCAGACGAGCAAAGATCGAGATCAGGGAGGAACCAAAGCCAAGGCCTACCAGCGGATGAATGATGCCTTCCATGCTCGCACCCGCCCCACCGATGGACTTCAGTACGGCATAGTAGCCGGCGACGCCCAACAGACCGAGACCCACGACGAGCATGCCGGTGATGGCGCCGCCCTTGAACGCGACATTGAGCGCCTCGTTGAGGCCCGTGCGTGCAGCTTCGGCAGTACGTACATTGGCCCGTACCGAGACGTTCATCCCGATGTAACCGGCGGCACCCGACAACACGGCGCCGAGAACGAAACCGATGGCGGTAGTCGTACCGAGAAATATCCAGATGGCCACCGCAAGCACGCCGCCGACAATGCCGATCGTGGTGTATTGGCGGTTCAGATAGGCTTGAGCGCCTTCCTGAATCGCTGCGGAAATTTCCTTCATGCGGTCGTTACCCGCCGGTTGCGCCAGAATCCACTGGCTCATGATCCAGCCATAAGCGATGGCCGCCACCGCACAGACCAGTGCAAATATCAGTCCTGCCGACATAACATCTCCCCGATAGTTAATGAACTCAACAAACAATTTTATCACGCGATACTGACGACGCCATTACAACGACAGCGCCTATTATCGTTTTAGACTTAACACGATATTCAGCGCCACCAAGGTGCCAGGGCACCTCTCGTATGCCAATTCGCTTGGTCTGTTGCTGCAAGCATAAGCAAACGTCGACCGCCAATGCCAAAATCTGTTGATGGCCAAATCCGATTGATATATGCCGGCTCGCCGCGATGACGAATATAGTAAACTTTGAGTAGCCTTGAAATCAATTTCCTTGCCGCCTGGCGCAACGCTGAAGACGGATTTACCCACATGCCCGATCATCATTCCAGCCTGATCAACCGAGAGGAACGCCGGACCATGCCACGCGGAAAAGTACTAGTCGCCCAGGGTGGAGGGCCGACTGCCGTCATCAATCAATCCATGGCGGGTGTAGTCCTCGAAGCCCGCAAATTTCGCAATGTCGAACTGGTCTATGGCGCCTATCACGGGGTGTCCGGCATTGTCGACGAAGAGTTTCTCGACCTCACTCAGGAAACCAGCCATAACATTGAAATGGTGGCCAACACGCCCTCCTCGGCGCTCGGCTCGACACGCGACAAGCCTGACCTGAAATATTGCCAGGAGATATTCAAGGTTCTCAAGGCGCATGGAATAGGCTACTTCTTCTATATCGGCGGCAATGATTCTTCCGACACGGTGCGGATAGTCAGCGAAGAAGCACGGCGGGCCGATTATCCGTTGCGCTGTATCCACATTCCGAAGACGATAGACAATGACCTGGTCGGCAACGACCACACACCAGGCTTCCCGTCGGCAGCCCGCTTTGTCGCCCAGGCCTTTATGGGGGCCAACCTGGACAATGCCGCTCTGCCGGGCGTTTATCTGGGCGTGGTAATGGGACGGCATGCCGGCTTTCTGACGGCGGCGGCAGCGCTTGGGAAGAAGTTTCCCGACGATGGCCCGCACCTGATCTACGTTCCCGAACGCACCTTCAGCATCGATAATTTTCTGGCGGATGTGAAGGCTACCTATGACAAGCACGGTCGTTGCGTAATCGCGGCGTCCGAGGGCATCCATGATAGCCAAGGCACCCCCATCATCACTCAACTGGCAACGCAGGTCGAACGGGACGCCCACGGCAACGTGCAACTCTCGGGCACCGGCGCCCTTGCAGATCTGCTGTGTGACGAGATCAAGAGCAAGTTGGGCATCAAGCGCGTACGAGGCGATACATTCGGCTATCTCCAGCGCTCATTCATCGGGTGCGTCTCGGACGTCGATCAGCGCGAAGCCCGCGAGGTTGGCGAAAAGGCCGTTCAATACGCTATGTGGGGTGATCGCGATGGATCCGTCGCCATCAAGCGAACCGGCTTTTACTCGGTGGATTACCAGCTGGTGCCGCTCGAGTCCGTGGCGGGGAAAACGCGCGTCATGGAAGATGAGTTCATTGCTGACAGCGGCACCGACGTCACCGATGCGTTTCGGATGTATCTGCGCCCGCTGCTGGGTTCCGGACTGCCGGACGCCTACCGCCTGCGACTCAACAAGGTTGACAAGATCCTCAACCCGGCAAAATAGGCCCGGCTAGTCGGCGAGGGCGTCCGGTCATAAAAACTCGCGCAGATCAATCCCCAAAGCAGATCCCTACATCCCTGCCGGTCTGAAGAGTGTCACAGTCCAGCGGAACACCCTTCATACGCCCGGCTACCTCCTCCAGCGCAACGTAGTTCACGTTCGGGAAAGCGAGGGCCACCATAACGCCGGACCGAGCCTCCTCCAGGCCTCTGACCGCGGCAGTGCCGAAGCGCATGGCGGCCAGGCGATCAAACGACGTCGGGCTGCCGCCGCGCAGCAGATGGCCCAGCACGACGGCCCGGACATCCTTGTCGGTGCGCTCCCCGAGTACCCTCGCGATGCGCTCACCGACGCCCCCCAGGCGCTCGGCGTGGCCGATCTCGGCAGGTGCCAGGATTTCCCGGTGACCGTGAATGGGCTCGGCACCCTCGGCGACCACAACAATCGAATACATCCTGCCCTCGGCGTCCCGCGCGCGAATCTTGGCAGCCACCTTGTCCACATCGAAAGGAATCTCCGGGATCAGGATGGCATGGGCGCTGCCGGAAATGCCGGCGTGCAGCGCGATCCATCCTGCATAGCGGCCCATGACTTCGACTACCATTACCCGCTGGTGGCTTTCTGCAGTACTGTGCAGGCGATCCAGACACTCGGTAGCAAAAGCCACTGCTGAATCGAAGCCGAACGTGGTGAAGGTCTTGTCCAGATCGTTGTCGATAGTCTTGGGAACGCCGACGACGCGCAGCCCTTTCTTATGCAGGGCATTGGCAATGGTGAGCGAACCGTCACCACCGATGGAAATCAGGGCATCGAGTTCCTGCTTCGCAAAAAATTCCAGAATCTCCCCCGAGCGATCCACATCCTTCATTGTGCCGTCGGGCATCTTCATCGGGAAATGCAGCGGATTGCCCTTGTTGGTGGTGCCCAGGATCGTGCCGCCCAGATGCCCGATGCCGCGCACCCTTTCCCGCGTCAGTCGGTACACACCGCCCTCTGGATAACGTTCCGGAAAAAGTATGCCGTTGAAGCCGTCATGAATGCCATAGCATTCCCAGCCCCGATTGGCGGAAGCGATGACCACGGCCCTTATGACTGCATTGAGGCCCGGTGCGTCACCACCGCCGGTACAGACAGCGATGCGTCGGATGTGACTGGACATGAAAACCCCGGCTTGGACAATAGCCTCAACTCAGTGCAGCGAACAGGGCACTCTTGATCGTATCGAGCGAGCCAACCCCCGAAACCTTGCGATATCTGGGCGCACCCTTCGCTCCAGTATCAGCCCACTTGGAATAGAAGTCAGTCAGCGGCTTAGTCTGGCTGTGATAGGCCGACAGACGTTTCCTGACTGTTTCTTCCTTGTCGTCGTCGCGTTGAATCAGCGGCTCGCCGGTAACGTCGTCCTTGTCTTCGACCTTGGGTGGATTGAACACAACGTGATAAGTGCGCCCCGAGCCAAGGTGCACGCGACGACCGCTCATGCGCTTGATGATTTCCTCGTCACTGACGTCGATCTCAAGCACGTAGTCGAGTTCAACGCCTTGAGCGCGCATGGCTTCAGCTTGGGGAATGGTCCGCGGAAATCCATCGAACAGGAAGCCTTTGGCACAATCGGGCTGCTTCAATCGCTCGGCGATCAGGCCGAGGATGATTTCGTCGGATACCAGGCCACCGGCATCCATGACCTTCTTTGCCGCCATGCCCAGTGGCGTACCGGCCTTGACCGCTGCGCGCAACATATCACCTGTGGATATCTGTGGAATACCGTATTTCCCGGTGATGAACGACGCTTGAGTTCCCTTGCCGGCCCCCGGCCCACCCAACAGAATCAATTTCATGTCTAGCTCCCCAAGTAAAGTTTATCTAGATGATTTAACAGTGATTTTTTAGCTTATCAACCTTGACAAAACTTACTCCGAAACAATCCCGGCGTCAAACAGTCGACGCACGCGCTCGAGATCCTCGGCCGTATCGACTCCGGGCGCCGGCGGCTGATCGACGCTGACGACCTGAATCGGATAGCCGTGCCAAAGCGCGCGCAATTGCTCCAGCGACTCACAGCGCTCCAGAGGAGACACTGCAAGCTGCCCGAAGCGACGCAGAAAACTCACGCGATAGGCGTAAAGACCCATATGGCGCTGTGCCGGAAGATCGGCAGGAAGCACATCAGTCGTGCCTGCAAACCGATCCCGGTCCCAGGGAATGGGAGCGCGACTGAAGTACAGCGCACGACCGCGCACATCGCAAACGACCTTGACCACGTTGGGATTGAAAAAATCGTCGGGCGTCGTCAAGGGATGGGCGGCGGTCGCCATAGCGGCATCGGGGTCGCGATGCAATGCGGCGGCCACAGCCTCGATCAACGCCGGATCAATCAGCGGCTCATCGCCCTGCACATTGACCACAATGTCAGCATCATCCCATTGCAACCGGTTGGCCACTTCGGCGATACGGTCGGTGCCGCTCACATGGTCGGCGCTTGTCATCACCGCGTCGAAGCCATACCGCCGCGCCGCTACTGCAATCCGCTCATCATCGGTGGCCACCCATACGCCGTCAGCCCCGGAGCGACGGGCAATGGCGGCGACGCGCACAATCATCGGCTGTCCGGCAATACTGGCCAGAGGTTTTCCAGGCAGGCGCGTCGATCCATAGCGCGCTGGAATGACGATGCGGAACGCAGTTCCAGTGGAGGTTGACGCCGGTTTCATGTCGCCGGCCCGCGCAGTGGAATCCCCGGCGTGCAAAGCCCCGCCAGAGGCGGGAACGGTATCCCTTGTGGACATCTGCGTTAAGCGCAGCGGACGTAACTAAAGCCCATCAAACTTCTTCGGCGTCCAGCGGCCGGGCCTCGTCCTCCAGCATTACCGGAATATCGTCCGTGACCGGATAGGCCAGCTTGCACGCCTTGCAGACCAGTTCGGAAGAGGCCTTGCGGTTCTCCAGCGGCCCCTTGCAAACGGGGCAAACGAGTATTTCAAGCAGTCGAACGTCCATTGAGTTTCTCCAAAACAAATTCGGCAAGGTCAGGGCTTACTTCGGCTGTCACAGGCAACACCCAGACCGGCAGGGGCGAAGATAGTCGGGCCAATTTTACGGCATCCTTTTCCGTCGTCAGAATAGCGTCGCCGGCAAACGCGAGATCCTCCGCTCGATAGGTATGGTGGTCGACGAACGCGTGCTCGGCAATGCCCAGTCCCATCGCGGTCAGTTGATCGAAAAACCGCCGAGGTGAACCGATGCCCGCCACGGCGTGCAGTTTCTTGCCAGCAAGGTCGGCAGCGCGGCATGTCATCAGTGGATCATCCAGACGATGGAAAATATCGCCCGGCAAACGCATAGCAAATACCGGCCGATCAAGAGTCGGCGCTGGCGGCACGGCGATTCCGTTCAGGATCACCGCATCCACATTGACCAACCGCGAGATCGGCTCGCGCAGGGGTCCCGCCGGCAATGACCAGCCGTTCATCACCCCGCGCTCGTCGAACATCGCAATCTCGACGTCGCGCTCCAAGCGATAATGCTGCAGACCGTCATCGGCAATAATTACATCGCATTGCGGATGCCGGGCGAGCAGGCTTCGGCCGGCCGCGGCCCTGTCACCGCCGACGAAGACGGGGCAAGCACTGCGCCGAGCCAGCAGCAAAGGTTCATCACCCACTGCGCCAGGATCGCTGCCGGGCAACACTTCGGCTACATCCGCGGTATCGCCGCCATAGCCGCGACTTACAATTCCCGGATGCCGGCCAAGCGCGCGCAGGGCTCTTGCCAAGTAAATTACTAGCGGCGTCTTGCCGGTCCCGCCAACGGTTATGTTGCCGACAACCACTACTGGCACCGGCAGACGTTCGCGATGCAACAGGCCGATACCATACAAGGCTCGCCTAATGCCCGCGAACATGATGAACAGCAGTGAAAAGGGAAGCAGGAGGCAGGCCGCCGGGCCGCGCCGCCGCCAGGTGGCGGCAAGTCCGCCGGACTCAGCGTTGCGCCTGCTGGGTGGCAAAGGAAATGTGCGACAGTCCGGCCTGCTGGGCTGCCTGCATGACGTCGATGACGCTCTGGTGCGTGGCCTTGGCGTCAGCGTTGATGATGACTACCGGCTCCTTGCCGGCGCCAGTCAGTCGCCTCATTGCACCGGCGATCGATTCGATGTCGCGGCTACCTAGCGCCACCTTGTTCACCATGATCTCGCCAGCGGCAGTAACACTGACGTTGATTTCGTTCGGCTGTTCCTTGTTCTGCGGTGCATCGGCGGTGGGCAGGTTGATCTCCATCCCGGAAAACTTTGAATAGGTCGTGGTAATCATCAGAAAAATCAGGATCACCAAGAGAACATCAATCATCGGGATCAGGTTGATCTCCAGTTCTTCGCGCTGCCGTCCTCGCTGGAAGTTCATCGCAGCCTATCCCTACTTGCGTTCGCCGTGAATGATTTCGACCAATTTCACCGCTTCCTGTTCCATTTCGACCAGAAAGCCGTCGACCTGGGCCCGAAAGTGGCGATAGAAAATCATGCTCGGAACAGCCACGATCAGTCCGAACGCCGTGTTGTAGAGCGCCACCGAAATACCGTGCGCCAAAGCCTGGGGATTATTGCCGGAAGAGGTCGGCGAGCCGAAAATCTCTATCATTCCGACCACGGTGCCGAACAGTCCCATTAGCGGAGCAATCGATGCGATAGTGCCCAGCGTGGTGAGAAATCTTTCAAGATCATGGGCCACACCCCGCCCGGCCTCTTCGATTGCCTCTTTCATGATCTCGCGCGAACTCCTGGCATTGCGCATGCCGGCGGCAAGAACACGACCCAGAGGCGAATGGGCCTCGAGGCGCGCCAGTTGAGCATCGGAGAGTCCGCTCTTGCGGTAGTCGGCGACCGCGCTTTGCAATAATCCGACGGGGACGATCTTGGGACGACGCAGGGCAGTGGCGCGCTCGATGATGAGTGCGACGGCAATTACGGAAGCGAACAACAGTGGCCAGATGGGCCAGCCGGCAGCCTGAAGGATGGAAAACACGGGGACGACTCCGGTAAGCGGGAAAGCGCGAACTTTAGCCCGAGTGGCCCGATTCGGCAATACAAACGGATGTATTGGAAAAATCTGAAGCAACGCCCAAAACCATGTTTTGTCCGCCAGCCGATCGACCGAAACTGCCGAGTGGTCGATCCCCGGCTGTTCCAACAGACGGGAAGAGTAGCCAGCCTATCCACAAAATCTGTGGGCAAGTCTGTGGATCATCATGTGACAAATGACCTGATCAGGCTCCCGGCAAGGGATCTTTCCGCTTCAGGCAATTTTGGAGCAAACGCGATCTCGCAAATGGTTCAACAGTTATGTGGCGCACTTGGGCGAACAAGGCTTTGCGGATCTGCTCCAGCGGACCGATACGGATCGTGAATGCTGTAGAATTTTTGTAGGTACCAATCTTTGATCAAATCCGCCCAATCCATGATCGATCCTGCAACTGTCATCAGCATCAGCGAACTCAACCGGCTCGCCCGCCAAAGTCTGGAAAGAGAATTTCCTCTTCTTTGGGTGGCCGGAGAAATTTCCAACCTGACCCGTGCCGCCTCAGGCCATGTCTATTTCTCATTGAAGGACGAGGCTGCCCAGGCGCGCTGCGTGATGTTCCGCTCGCGTGCCCAATCGATTCCCTGGCGACTGGAAAACGGACAGCAGGTGGAAGCGCGTGCTTTGGCTTCGCTCTATGAGCCGCGCGGCGACTTCCAGCTGAATGTCGAGGTTTTGCGTCGCGCCGGGCAGGGGCGCCTGTTCGAAGCTTTCGCCAGGTTGAAGGCGCGACTGGAAGCCGAGGGCTTGTTTGCCACCGAGCGCAAGCGGACGCTGGCGATATATCCGCGCCGCATAGGGATAATCAGTTCGCCGCAAGCGGCAGCCCTGCGCGATGTGCTGGCGGCCATCAGGCGCCGCGCACCGCATGTGACATCTATTCTTTACCCGACCCTTGTGCAGGGCGACAGCGCCGCCGACAATGTTGCAAGGGCGATCGAGATGGCAAACCGCCGCGACGAATGCGACTTGCTGTTGATAGTGCGCGGCGGCGGCAGTATTGAAGACCTTTGGGCGTTCAACGAAGAGGTCGTAGCGCGCGCAATTGTTGCCAGCACGCTGCCCATCATAAGCGGCGTCGGTCACGAAACCGATACCACGATCACCGATTACGTCGCCGACATGCGCGCCGCAACACCCACTGCGGCGGCCGAAATTGCCACTCAGGGATGGCACGAGGGAATCGGCAAAATCGCAGCTATTGGAACAGCACTGGACCGAGCCGTGCGATACAGGATTGCCCGCCAGCAGCAGGGACTGGATCAGTTCTCCCTGCGCCTGATTCATCCGGCGACGCGACTGGCGCGAGCACGCGACCGGCTTGCTCTGCTCGGATCGCAACTCGATGTGTCCCTGAATCAGCAACTGCGCCACCATCGGGAACGCCTGACGATCGCTGCACTTGATCTGACACGGGCCGCCCCGCGCACGGAACGACGCAGAGGACGCATCGGAATACTGGCACACCGGCTGAGAGCCGCCATCCGCGGGCAGCAGCAGTTGCGGATCAATGCGCTCGACAACAGCGCGGCGGCACTCGACCACCTGAACCCGGAAGCGGCACTCGCCCGTGGTTTTTCTATCGTCCGTGATGCCAGCGGACACTTGGTAACGGATGCCGCAAGCTTGCAGGCGGGTCAAACCGTAAGCCTCTATCTGGCGCACGGGGGCGCTGAGGCCCGCATCCTCACCTGTAGCGCCAAACATCAGCCCATTGCCACCTGAAATATTCTTGACTATAATAGTCAACTTTATCGACATCCACCTTCAAGCAACAGGAGAACCACCATGGAACATACCCTCCCCGCACTGCCTTACGCAATGGATGCACTCGCTCCGCACATTTCGAAGGAAACCTTTGAATTCCATTACGGCAAGCACCATCAGGCCTATGTAACCAACCTCAATAACCTGATCAAGGGCACCGAGTACGAGACTCTCGACCTCGAAGCCATCATCAGGAAGGCCCCGGCCGGTGGTGTTTTCAACAACTCGGCTCAGGTCTGGAATCACACGTTCTTCTGGAGCAGCATGAAAGTCGGCGGTGGCGGTTCGCCAACCGGGGCTCTGGCTGACGCAATCAACAAGAAATGGGGCAGCTTCGACGAGTTCAAAAAAGCCTTCCAGGCTTCCGCCGTCGGCAATTTTGGATCCGGCTGGACCTGGTTGGTGAGAAAGCCTGATGGCTCGGTCGATATCGTCAACACCTCCGGCGCCGGAACGCCGCTGACCAGCGAGAACAAGGCGCTACTGACCATCGACGTATGGGAACACGCCTACTACATCGACTACCGCAATGCCCGGCCCAAGTTCGTTGAAACCTTCCTCAACTCGCTTGCAAACTGGGACTTTGCGGCAAGGAACTTCGCCTGATCAAGGTTGTGTTAAACCATTGATGTCGTAATGAGCAAAGGGCGCCCGTGAGGCGCCCTTTGCAATTGGACGACTGGGGAATAGGCATGGAATCTAGAATCACCGAACTCGAAATCAAGCTCAGCCTCGAAGAAGATCATCTCGAAGAACTCAACCGCACGGTCTTTCGACAGCAACAGCAAATCAACCTGCTACAGGCACAGATTCGCGAGTTGTACCAGCTGATTCAGCCGGCGGCTCCCGGCGAACCGCGAAATCTGCGCGACGAGATTCCTCCACACTACTGAAAATCCCGCAGTCCCGAAAACAGGCCGGCGGAAAAGAGCGTCAAACGAAAAGCTCCCTGCGCCGTGCTAGCGGCCGGAGGGCTCCTTTTCGACGCCGGTTATGGCGAATCCAGCGCCCAGACCGCGGCTCTTGAACCAACCCAGGTTCATCTCCAATGCATAGCGCGCCGGCCTTGCAGCACAATGGCTGACGTCAGATTGTGGCTGCATGTCTTCAACATTGATGATCCTGCCTTTTTCGTCGAGGAAAGCCACGGACAGCGGCAAGAGCGTATTGCGCATCCACATGCAGTGTGCAGCGACTTCAGGAAACACGAACAGCATGCCGCGTTGGGGTGCCATGATCGTGCGCTGCATCATTCCTGTCTGGCGGCTACCTGGAGTCGCCGCGACTTCGGCCTCGATTCGATGCATCCCGGCGAACAATTCAAGCAAGGGCAACTGCGACTGCTGAGCCCACCCCACCATGGAAACGGCCAGCGATAGCACGACCAGCGCCGATCTCAAAAGCATCATGAACTTCCTTCGATAAGAACACGGCCGGGGCGGCCTTTTGGCACTCGAATCGCGCACGAGAAGGGCGATGCCAGGATGAACGCCTGATATACAATATTCACGTGAATCAGTAGGTTAATCAACAATTATTCCAAAACTATAGACAAAAAAATGGCAGGTTTCCCCGCCATTCTTTATCCCGGACTGCGGAAATTACTTGGCTGCGTCAGCCTTCTTGGCCTTCTTGGCCTTCTTGGCCTTCTTTTCAGCCTTGGCCGGGGCAGCAGCCGGGGCAGCAGCCGGGGCAGCAGCCGGAGCAGCAGCCGGAGCAGCAGCCTTGGCAGCAGCGGCCGGAGCAGCAGCAGCGGGAGCGGCGGCCGGAGCGGCCTTCGGCGCATCAGCGGCGAAAGCGGAGGTGGCGATCAGGCCGGCAACCAGAGTAACGAGAAGCTTGTTCATTGTGTTTCCTTTAGTTTGTGTATAGGTAGAGTGTAGTTAACACCACGGTTCTTCGGGGCGTTAGCGACATTAACGCGCTACTTTGCATCAGGTTGACCTGAGATATTAATTTCACGCCAGTGCCCTGATCCAAGGCCTTCCAGGGTCCAGTCGCCCACCGCCCAGCGAATCAGCCGTAGTGTCGGAAATCCTACGTGGGCAGTCATGCGCCTGACCTGACGGTTTTTCCCTTCTCGCAGAACGAGTTCCAGCCAACTGGTAGGGATTGCCGCCCGGGATCGGATGGGTGGATTTCGCGTCCAGAGATTCTGTGGCTCGGCTATACGGCGCGCCTCACAAGGCCTCGTCAGAAAATCACCCAGAGTCACCCCGGCCATTAGTTTCTTAAGCGCGGCATCCGTTACCAGGCCTTCAACCTGCACCCGGTAAAGCTTCGCCAACTTGTGACGGGGATCGGCAATCCTTGTCTGCAATGCCCCATCATCAGTCAGCACGATCAGGCCCTCCGAATCAGCGTCGAGTCGGCCGGCGGCATAAACCTTCGGAACCGGGATGTAGTCGGCCAGCGTCGACCTTCCAATCGCGGCGGTGAACTGGGTCAGGACACCATAGGGCTTGTTGAACAGTAGGAGACGGCTCAAATCTGGCAGCCCCCGCCAAAAACATTGCAGAAGCGAAGCGATTCAGGGTAAGGGAAGAAGTCCTGCACCTCACCCTTGCGAATCCGCTCCTGCGTGTTCTGCCAGAACTCCGCATCAAACAATTCGCGGTGATGGCGCATGAAGGCGTCACGAATCCTGTCGGACACCATCAGAAAGGTCTCGAACTCCTCTGGAAATACATCCAGTCTGGACACCGAATACCAGACCTCGCCCGACATTTCTGCCTCGAAATTCGGCGGCGGCGGGATACGGCGAAACTTGCAGTCGGTCATGTATTCGATTTCGTCATAGTCATAAAAGACCACGCGGCCGTAGCGAGTGACGCCGAAGTTCTTCCACAACAAGTCGCCGGGAAATATGTTGGCAATGGCGAGTTCCCGGATGGCATTCCCGTACTCATTCACAACTTGATCAATCTGGTCATCGTCGCCTTGTTTGCGAGCATTCTCAAGATAGAGGTTGAGCGGCTCCATGCGTCGCTCGATGTAAAGATGCCTGATGACCAGATCGTCGCCATCTTCTTCCATCAATGACGGCACCTCTTTATACAACTCATCGATCAACTCCTGCGAAAAACGATCGCGGGGAAGGGCAACCTTGGAAAACTCAAGCGTGTCAGCCATGCGCCCGACTCGATCGACCTGCTTCACCAACTGATATTTGCGGCGCACGGTATCGTGATCAACTTCCTTCGAACTTCCGAAGACGTCCTTGATGACCTTGAACACGTAGGGGTAGGAAGGCAGGGTAAACACCAGCATGACCAGACCGGCTATTCCTGGCGCCGCGATGAACCGATCTGCCGAGTGATGCAGGTGAAAAATCAGATCGCGGAAAAACAGGGTCTTGCCCTGCTTGCCCAGTCCAAGCATGGTGTAAAGCTCTGAGCGAGGCTTGCTGGGCATGATCGAGCGCAGAAACTCAACATAGCCGGAAGGCACTTCCATGTCGACCATGAAATAAGCGCGCGACAAGGAAAACAGCACCCCGATCCGCCCTGCGTCGAGGATGACCGTATCAAGATAAAGCCTGCCTTCCGTTGAATGCAGTACCGGGACGGCAAAAGGGTACTCAAGAGCTCCATTGACCGCCTTGCCAATCACGTAGGCACCCTTGTTTCGATAGAAGGCCGAGTTGAGCACCTGTATCTGGAGGTTCGCCTCACGCGCAGGAGTCGCGCCAAGTTGATACTCGATGCTCTGCAAGATGTAACCGATGTCTCGATCCAGATCCTGAAACTCCGGCGCCCACCTGAAATCAATGAATATTTGACGAATCGCTACATGAAGGCTCTCTTGGTTCGGGTAGTAGCAACGATATGTAGGCGGATCCGACTCGAGATACTCGGTGGACACGGCCGGTCGCACAAAAATGAAATCGTTGTGGAAATAGGTACGGTGCAGGATCCGGCAGCATACCGAGTTGAAAAAAGTTTCGGCCAATTCCGGTTGCTTGTGGTTAGTCAGCAGGCCTATGTAATGAAGCTTTGCGTGCTGCCAAACGGCGTCGCTCAAACTGTCGACATCGAACTCGCGATGCAGTCTATCGGTCGTCTCCCTGACGCGATCGTCGTAAAACTGGAGACGGTCCTTGACCGCCTGCTGGCCTTCCTGCCAGCGGGCCTCCTCAAAACGCTGCTTGGCGAGCGCCGAACTCTCGTGGAACAAGCGATAGTGCTTGTTGAAACCATCGACAAGCACATTCGCGATGGACTCGGCGATCAGGTCGTCAGAGGCACCAATGGGCATGTAAGAAATCTCGGTAAGCGCAACGGTAGATTCTACCAGTGAGCACTGCGGACAAGAGACACCGCAACGCCCTCTGCACCATGCGTTTTGGGGGATAATTGCTGCGATCCATTCCGCAGTCCTCTTGATTCTCAACACACTATTACGGAGCAGGCATGAGTACCTCCCTTATCAAGGTTCCCGCAGAAGGCCAGAAAATCGTTCCCGGCAAGCCAATTCCCGATAATCCCGTCATTCCCTTTATCGAAGGCGATGGCATCGGTGTCGACATAACGCCGGTCATGCAAAAAGTGGTAGACGCCGCTGTCCAGAAGTCATACGGCGGCAAGCGCAAGATTTCATGGATGGAGGTCTATGCTGGAGAGAAAGCCACCCGCCTATACGGACCCGACGTCTGGCTGCCGGCAGAAACCATTTCCGCATGCAAGGAATACTCGGTATCCATCAAGGGGCCTTTGACCACACCGGTCGGAGGTGGCATCCGTTCGCTGAATGTCGCCTTACGCCAGGAAATGGATCTATACCAGTGCGTGCGCCCGGTTCGCTATTTCAAGGGCATCCCCTCGCCACTCAAGGACCCCAGCAAAACGGACATGGTGATCTACCGTGAGAACACGGAGGACATATACTGCGGCGTTGAATTTCAAGCCGAGTCGGCACCTGCCAGGAAGCTCATCAAATTCCTGCGAGAGGAAATGGGGGTAACGAAGATTCGATTCCCCGACACCTCGGGCATCGGCATCAAGCCGGTTTCGCGTGAAGGGACGGAGCGTCTCGTGCGTGCTGCAATCAACTACGCCATCACCAACAAGCGCAAGTCGGTCACGATCGTGCACAAAGGCAACATCATGAAATACACGGAAGGCGGATTCCGTGACTGGGCCTATGCGCTGGCGAAAAGCGAATTCGGCGGAATGGAAATTGACGGCGGCCCCTGGCTCAAACTGCCCAATGGCATTGTCGTCAAGGACTGCATAGCCGACGCGTTCCTGCAACAGATTCTGTTGCGCCCGGCAGAGTATGACGTCATTGCCACGCTCAACCTGAACGGCGACTACATTTCCGATGCCCTTGCGGCTCAGGTAGGCGGTATCGGGATTGCCCCGGGTGCCAACATTTCGGATCTGTATGCCTGCTTTGAAGCCACTCACGGCACTGCACCGAAGTACGCCGGCAAGGATTACGTCAATCCCGGTTCGCTGATCCTCTCCGCCGAGATGATGCTGCGTCACCTTGGATGGACGGAAGCTGCAGATCTCATCATCAAGTCGATGGAAGCTGCCATCGGCGACAAAATCGTCACCTACGACTTTGCCCGCCTCATGGAAGGAGCCAAGGAAGTCAGATGCTCGGCATTCGGCCAGGCAATGATCGACCGCATGTAATCCGAAAAGATCAGTCTGCCGCAAAAACAAAGCCCGCCCGATTCTTACGTCGGACGGGCTTTGGATTTCCGGAACCGGATTTACCCGGGTACCGAAAAGATCGAGGGCATCAAGGCTTCTGAATGTTCGACGCCTGCTTGCCTTTGGGGCCTTGCACCACGTCGAAAGTCACCTTGTCGCCTTCCTTCAGGGACTTGAACCCAGCCATGTTGATGGCCGAGAAATGCGCGAACAGATCTTCGCTACCGTCATCCGGGGTAATAAAACCAAAACCCTTGGCGTCGTTGAACCACTTAACAGTACCAGTTGCCATGTAACTTCTTCCTTAATCAAAAACGAACGAATCGGCCACCGCTGCGGGCTGCAAAACACCGCACCCCGGCCGGGGCATGTTTGAGGTTCAAGCTCGGTATAGCAGAGGGGGCCACGCGGCGATTCAGAGGAGCTGCAATTCGACAGACTGTGAGACGACCGTAGGTCACTGCGGGGGAATTTGAACTAAACACGTTTCGCGTTTTACGCACATTGTCAAGCAGCGTCAACAACTTTCGATGCTGCATCGCACAGGCCTGACTCTTGCATATTGGGCGATCGGCCCAAAATATGGTCGCATCGACACCCTAATCCCCTCTTTTTCGTGGTGTTGAACTGCACTGGAATCACATTAGAATCCGATCATGGTTACACGCAAGCAAGTCGGGCCGGAGGGTGGCGCTGCATTGGCACCGGAGCAGAGCCGCACCAAACCGCCCCCGATGTACAAGGTATTGCTGCTTAACGACGACTTCACGCCGATGGATTTCGTCGTCATAGTGCTGGAAAAGTATTTTGGTTTGTCGCGCGAACAGTCGACGCAAGTTATGCTCAAGGTGCATAGAGAAGGAAAAGGTGCCTGTGGCGTATATCCGCACGATGTGGCTGCGACAAAAGTCGAACAGGTAAGCGAATTTGCGCGTCGGCACCAGCATCCGCTCGCTTGCGTGATGGAGGAAAACTGATGATTGCCCAGGAACTTGAAGTCAGCTTGCACATGGCCTTTGTCGAAGCCCGGCAGAAACGCCATGAGTTCATCACCGTCGAGCATCTTCTACTGGCACTGCTGGACAACCCGTCAGCCGCCGAAGTGCTGCGCGCCTGTGCGGCTGACAGCGCAGGCTTGCGCAAGGAACTGCTGACTTTCATCAGCGAACACACGCCAACCGTGGCTGGCAGCGACGAGATCGATACGCAACCGACGCTCGGTTTCCAGCGCGTAATCCAGCGCGCCATCCTTCATGTCCAGTCCTCCGGGAAGAAGGAAGTCACCGGGGCGAATGTTCTGGTCGCGATCTTTGGCGAGAAGGACTCGCATGCCGTCTTTTTCCTGCAGCGCCAGAACGTTACGAGACTGGATGTGGTGAACTTCATTTCCCACGGCATCACCAAAACCCCCCAGCCGAAAGGCAAGGAAGACCCGACGGAGACCGAAGGTGAAGCACAGGAAAAGGGCGGCGCGCTAGAGAACTTCACGCAGAACCTCAACCAATTGGCGCTGACCGGCAAGATCGATCCGCTGATCGGCCGAGACAAGGAACTGGAGCGGGTAATTCAGACCCTGTGCCGGCGCCGCAAGAACAACCCGCTCCTAGTCGGCGAAGCGGGCGTTGGCAAGACAGCTATCGCGGAAGGCCTTGCCCGCCACATTGTCGAGGGAAGCGTACCTGAAATTCTTGCCAACGCCACCGTGTATTGTCTGGATATGGGCGCGCTTCTGGCCGGGACCAAGTATCGCGGCGACTTTGAGCAGCGCCTGAAGGGTGTCCTCAAGCAACTGGCAGACAACCCCAACGCCATTTTGTTCATTGACGAGATCCATACTCTGATCGGCGCCGGAGCAGCATCAGGCGGAACGATGGACGCATCCAATCTCCTCAAGCCCGCCTTGGCATCGGGCGCTCTGAAGTGCATTGGAGCCACCACATACACCGAGTTTCGCGGCGTGTTCGAAAAGGACCATGCGCTGTCGCGTCGTTTCCAGAAAGTCGATGTAAATGAACCGTCGGTGGACGAAACCGTCTCGATCCTGCGCGGCCTCAAGTCTCGTTTTGAGGAACATCACGGCGTCAAATATTCAGCCGCTGCGATTTCCAGTGCTGCCGAACTGGCGGCCAAATACATCAATGACCGCCATCTGCCGGACAAGGCCATCGACGTTATCGACGAGGCCGGGGCCGCCCAGCGCATCCTGCCAAAATCAAAGCAGAAGAAGACCATCGGCAAACTTGAAATTGAAGAGATCGTCGCCAAGATCGCGCGCATCCCGCCACAGCATGTTTCAGCCGACGACCGTTCGGCATTGAAGAACCTTGATCGCGATCTGAAGAACATGGTCTTCGGTCAGGATGCGGCAATCGATGCTCTGGCCAGGGCGATCAAGATGTCGCGCTCGGGGCTGGGCGACCCACAGAAGCCTATCGGCAGTTTCCTGTTCTCCGGCCCCACGGGCGTCGGGAAAACAGAGGTGGCCCGCCAGTTGGCTTACGGCATGGGCATCGAACTGATCCGCTTCGACATGTCGGAATACATGGAGCGCCACGCCGTCAGCAGGCTGATCGGCGCGCCGCCCGGCTATATCGGCTTTGATCAGGGCGGACTGCTCACCGAGGCCGTAACCAAGAAGCCGCACGCCGTACTGCTGCTGGACGAAATCGAGAAGGCGCATCCCGAGGTCTTCAACATTCTGCTGCAGGTAATGGATCACGGCACCTTGACCGACAACAATGGGCGCAAGGCGGACTTCCGTAACGTGGTGATCGTCATGACCACCAATGCCGGAGCGGAAGCCTTGCAGAAGACGAGTATAGGCTTCACCGCCAACAAGAGCCAGGGCGACGAAATGGCCGACATCAAGCGCATGTTCACACCCGAGTTCCGCAATCGGCTGGATGCCATCATCTCGTTCCGCGCGCTTGATGCACAGGTCATTTTGCGGGTGGTGGACAAATTCCTCATGCAACTTGAGGGCCAACTCCACGAGAAGAAGGTCGAGACCATCTTCACCGACACGTTGCGTGCCTGGCTTGCAGAAAAAGGCTTCGATCCTCTGATGGGTGCGCGGCCTATGGCGCGCCTGATTCAGGACACGATCCGCTCTGCGCTGGCCGACGAATTGCTGTTTGGCAAACTGGTTCACGGCGGTCGCGTCACGATTGATCTCGACGAGCATGAAAAGGTCGTGCTCAAGTTCGAGGAAACGACCAGAACGCCGCCTGTTGCATCGACGATTTAGTCAGGGCGAAACAACCGGCGAGGTGTCGCCGCCAGCGTTATCGGTGAAACTATCCAACACCTATGGAATTGCTCACGGCCGATCTCTGCGACACCCACGAAGACAAGGTGCGCATCGTCGAACCCATGTTCAGCAGTTTTGGGGGCCGTGCCGCGTTTCACGGTCGCATCGCCACGCTTAAACTTTTTGAAGATAACTCACTGGTCAGACAAGCGCTCGAATCGCCTGGAGAAGGACGCGTGCTGGTCATAGACGGAGGCGGCAGCCTGCGCCGGGCGCTGGTCGGCGATCAACTCGCAATGCTGGGGGTCAAGAACGGGTGGGCTGGCCTGGTCGTCTATGGCTGCATCCGCGACTCCCGTGCCATCGGAAAGATGGACATCGGCGTTTATGCGATCGACACGCATCCGATGAAAACGATAAAGAAAAATGTCGGCGAGGCTGATATCCCGGTAAGTTTCGGCGGCGTCACCTTCGTTCCCGGCGAATGGCTGTATGCCGACGAGGATGGCGTAATCGTCAGCATTACCGCCCTACACTAAATCAGGTCTTATATAAAACATATATCATTTAAGCTGAGAGTTATTTATTATCCCGAAATGTTTTTCGCATTGCGAAATATTGAATACACCTTATTGTTAATAAACATAAAATAATTTTAGTAAGTCTTATATAAGACTATTGCTGCGTCGCAAAATCCTCTCTATACTGTCGTTACTGCTCCGGCCTGGAGCATCCCCTTCGACAAAGACCCTACAGAGGATTGAACATGACTGATCGCAAAGCACAAGCCGCAGCCCTGGCCAAGGATTGGGCCGAAAACCCCCGCTGGAAAGGCATCAAGCGCGGCTACAGCGCCGACGACGTCGTGCGCCTGCGCGGCACCTTCCCCATCGAACACACGCTTGCCCGCCGCGGCTCGGAAAAACTCTGGACCCTGGTCAACGGCGGCGCCAAGAAGGGCTACGTGAATTCCTTCGGCGCGATTACGGCGGGCCAGGCCATGCAGCAGGCGAAGGCGGGCCTCGAAGCCGTCTATCTATCGGGCTGGCAGATCGCCGCCGACGGCAACACCTCCGAGACCATGTACCCCGACCAGTCGCTGTATGCCTACGACTCGGTCCCGACCATGGTTCGCCGGATCAACAACACCTTCAAACGCGCCGACGAAATTCAATGGTCGCGCGGCATCAATCCCGGCGATGCTGAGTTCATCGACTACTTCCTGCCCGTCGTGGCCGATGCGGAAGCCGGCTTTGGCGGCGTGCTCAACGCCTTTGAACTAATGAAAAACATGATCGTCGCCGGCGCAGCTGCGGTGCATTTCGAAGACCAGCTTGCCGCGGTGAAGAAGTGCGGCCATATGGGCGGCAAGGTTCTCGTGTCGACCCAGGAGGCGGTCGAGAAGCTTAGCTCTGCCCGATTCGCCGCCGACACGATGGGCGTTCCCACTCTCATCCTGGCGCGCACCGACGCCGAGGCCGCCAACCTGCTGACCTCCGACCACGACGTCAACGACAGGCCGTTCTGCACCGGCGAGCGCACGCAGGAAGGTTTCTATCGCGTCAAGAACGGCCTCGAGCAGTCGATCAGCCGCGGCGTCGCCTACGCGCCCTACGCCGACCTCGTCTGGTGCGAGACCGGCAAACCGGACGTCGGCTTCGCCCGCGAGTTCGCCCAGGCGGTGCAAGCCAAGTCACCCGGCAAACTGCTGGCCTACAACTGCTCGCCGTCGTTCAACTGGAAGAAGAACCTCGACGACAAGACCATCGCCAGTTTCCAGGAAGAACTCTCGGCGATGGGCTACAAATATCAGTTCATCACGCTGGCCGGCATCCACATCAACTGGTTCCAGACTTTCCAGTTTGCCCACGCCTACGCCCGCGGCGAAGGCATGAAGCACTACGTGGATATGGTCCAGGAACCTGAGTTCGCCGCCCGCGACAAGGGCTACAGCTTCGTTTCGCACCAGCAGGAAGTCGGTGTCGGCTACTTCGACGATGTCACCACCGTAATTCAGGGTGGTGCGTCATCGGTCACCGCGCTGCATGGCTCGACCGAAGAAGAGCAGTTTCAGTAATACGCCCCGGCCTAGCGCTGGCAAGAAGGCCGCATCGGGAATCCGATGCGGCTTTTTTATGGGCTAAAGTGGCGCCACGCGTCCCACCTGCGAACTACAACCCTGCACCAACCCGATTGATGACCGCTCGACTGCCCAGAAGGATTTCAATAATGCTGTGGTCGGCAATCCAGATTTTTCTCCTGGTTTATCTGGGGCTGATGGCTCTGATCTATTTCAGGCAGTCCTCGCTGGTGTTTCTGCCCGGAATTGATCGCAGCTTCCGCGCCACCCCGGCCGATATCGGTCTTCCTTTCGCCCCGCTGGAACTGGGCACCGCCGACGGTGAGACCCTCGACGGCTGGTTTGTGCCGGCCGACACGAAACAAGATGTGCGTGGCCTGGTCATTTTTTTTCCTGGCAACGCCGGAAATATTGGTCACCGGCTCGACTATCTTCGCATGTTCCATGACTTGGGTCTGGCCACGTTGATCGTCGACTACCGTGGGTACGGTCGCAGCAGCGGAGCCCCATCGGAAGACGGCACCTACCTGGACGCCGCCGCGCTCTGGCGCCATGCCACGCAAGTTCTCGGCTTCCCTGCCGACCGTATCGTCCTCTTCGGCGAATCACTGGGCGGCGGTGTCGCCGCGCAACTGGCGGCCGCAAATCGTCCGGGTGCGCTCGTTCTGGCATCGACCTTCACTTCCGTACCCGACATGGGCGCCGAACTGTATCCATTCTTGCCCATACGACTGCTCGCCCGCATCCGCTACGAAACCCTGGCTCGCCTGCCGCAGATCACCTGCCCGGTGCTGGTGGTCCACAGCCGCAGCGACGACATCATCCCTTTCCACCATGGTTGGCACCTTTTCGAGGCCGCGCGCGCGCCCAAGCAATTTCTTGAAATCGAGGGCGGGCACAATGACGGTTTTGTCTTCGGCAAGAACAACTGGATCAAGCAACTCGACCGGTTTTTGCAACTCGCCTTGCCCTGATCTCTATCAGACACCAGCGGCGCCAGCCCAATAGGCTGGGTCACGCCAGGTCGCCTTCAGCAGGTCGATGAACAGCCTGACCCGCAAAGGCAGATGACGGCGTTGCGGCACCACGGCGTGAATACCCACCGGTGGCGCGGCAAATTCATCGAGTACCGTCACCAACCGCCGCGCCGCAATATCTGCCCCGACTTCCCATAGAGAGCGCCACGCCAACCCCTTGCCGGCCAGCGCCCAGTCGTGCAGCACAGCGCCATCGTTGCACTCGAAGCTGCCGCTCACCTTGACGATCTTGACCTCGCCCTCTACGCGCAGCGTCCAGCCGCGCTGCTGACGCAGCGACAGACAATTGTGCTCAACCAGAGAAGTCGGCGCTGGCGGTACGCCGAATTTCGCAATGTAGTCGGGGCTGGCGACGACCACCCGCTGCATCTCGCCCAACCGGATGCTGATCAGGCTTGAATCCGCCAGATCGCCGATCCGGATAGCACAATCCACGTTTTCATCGACCAGATCAACGAGACGGTCTGACAGGTCGAGCCGCGCCGTAACTTCCGGATTACCTTCTATGAAACGTGTCAGCAGCGGCGCCACATGACGCCGACCGAAACCCGCCGGAGCCGATATCTTCAAATGTCCGCCGGGACGAATGCCGCCCAGACTCACTGCGCCTTCCGCATCAGCCAGTTCGCGCAGGATGCGCTGGCAATCCTCAAGAAATGCCGCGCCCTCGAAGGTGAGCGAAATCCGCCGCGTGGTGCGCAGCAGCAGTTTGACGCCAAGGCGCTCTTCCAGCGTGTCCAGACGCCGACCGATGATGGCCGGGGTCACACCCTCGGCACGGGCGGTGGCCGACATGCTGCCACGACTTGCGACACCGACGAAGGCAGAGATCTGCTTGAATTGATCCATTCGATACTACTAGTCAATAATCAATTGATCGAATCATAGCTTCTGTATCCGAATAGGCAAGAATACAATTCACAACTTGCCGCAATCCACATCAAGGAGCCCCCCCATGAGCCTACCCGCTGGCGTTCAGATCAACGCCCCCATCACCGCCGAATACGCGAAGATTCTTACCCCGGAAGCGCTGACCCTGGTCGCCAAACTGCACCGCGCCTTCGAGCCGCGACGCCAGGAATTGCTCAAGGCGCGCGTCGCCCGCCAGACCCGCATCGATGCAGGAGAAATGCCCGACTTCCTGCCGGAAACCAGGCACGTCCGCGAAGGCGCATGGAAGATCGCGCCCTTGCCCACGGCACTGGAACGCCGCCGCACCGAGATCACCGGTCCGGTGGAAGCAAAAATGGTCATCAACGCCTACAACTCGGGTGCTGATTCCTACATGAGTGACTTCGAGGATTCCAACAGCCCCAAGTGGGACAACCTGATTCAGGGCCAGATCAATCTCTACAAGGCCATCCGCCGCCAACTGTCGTTCAGAAACGAAGTGGGCAAGGAATACAAACTCAATGACAAGATCGCCACCTTGCAGGTGCGTCCGCGTGGCTGGCATCTGGACGAAAAACATGTGCTGATCGATGGCCAGCGAGTCTCCGGCGGTGTCTTTGATTTCGCCCTGTTCCTCTTCCACAACGCGAAAGAACAAATCGCCCGCGGCGCAGGCCCCTACTTCTATCTTCCAAAAATGGAAAGCCACCTCGAAGCTCGCCTGTGGAACGACATCTTCGTCATGGCGCAAAACGAGATCGGACTGCCACAGGGCTCGATCAAGGCTACGGTGCTGATCGAAACCATCCTCGCCACATTCGAACTCGAAGAAATTCTCTACGAACTGCGCGAGCACAGCGCCGGACTCAACGCGGGACGGTGGGACTACATTTTTTCCTGCATCAAGAAATTCAAGCGCAACAAGGATTTCTGCCTTGCCAATCGCGGCGCCATCACCATGGAAGTACCCTTCATGCGCAGCTATGCGCTGGCACTGGTCAAGGCCTGTCACAAACGCGGCGCACCGGCCATCGGCGGCATGAGTGCACTGATCCCGATCAAGAACGATCCGGTGGCCAACGAGAAGGCGATGGCCGGCATTCGCCACGACAAGACCCGTGACGCCAATGACGGCTTCGACGGCGGCTGGGTGGCCCACCCGGGTCTGGTGCCGATTGCGGCGGAAGAATTCCAGAAGGTTCTGGGCGAGCGTCCCAACCAGTGGGAAAAGCAGCGTGAGGAAAACTTCGGTCCCAAGGAATGGCTCGACTTCCAACCCGAACAACCGATCACCGAAATCGGCGTGCGCAACAACATCAACGTCGGCATCCATTACCTCGGCAGTTGGCTCGCCGGCAACGGCTGCGTGCCCATCCACAATCTGATGGAAGACGCCGCCACGGCAGAGATCAGTCGCTCGCAAGTGTGGCAATGGGTGGTGTCACCCAAGGGCAAGCTCGACGACGGCCGCAAGGTCACCGCCGGCATGGTGCGCGGCTTCATCCCGGAGGAACTGGAGAAGGTGAAGACCACCGTCACCGCCCAGGGCGAAAAGACCGAGACCTACGACCAGGCGGCGAAGATCTTCGAAGAGATGTCGCTGGCCGACAACTACCCCGAGTTCCTCACGCTGCCGCTGTACGAAGCAATGGAGTAAAGAGTCGGCGCTGGCGACACGGCGCCGGCAAAACAACATCGACGGCGCATGGGGTAACCTGTGCGCCGTTTTGTTTGTGAGGAACCGAGATGCTGAATGCGATCACGCTACTGTTGGTCTTTCAACTCGCAGGCGAAGCGATCGCCCGGCTCTTCGACCTTCCGGTGCCCGGCCCGGTGATCGGCATGGCCCTGCTGTTTGCCGCATTGGCGCTACGCGGCGGACCATCCGGTGAACTGCGCGAAACGGCACAAAACCTGCTGCAACATCTGTCGCTGCTGTTCGTGCCCGCCGGGGTCGGCGTCATGCTTCATTTCCAGCGCATGGCGGACGAGTGGTTGCCCATTGTCATTGCCCTGCTCGCCAGCACCTTCATCACCATCGCCGTCACCGCGCTGTTGCTGCGCGCGCTGACCCGTCATCATCAGCCTGCACATACCGATACGGAGCGCCAGCCATGAGTCCGCGTATCGGCGAAGTCTGGGTTTATCTCGCCGCTTCACCCCTGCTGGGCCTCACGCTCACGCTTCTGGCCTATCAGGGTGCCGTGCTCGTGAGCAATCGCTGCAGCGGACATCCGCTGGCCAATCCTGTACTGCTGGCCGTCACCGCCCTCGTGACCGTACTCTGGATCACCGGCACGCCCTATCGTACTTATTTCGACGGCGCCCAGTTCGTCCATTTCCTGCTCGGTCCCGCCACTGTCGCATTGGCCATTCCGCTCTACGCCCAACTCGGCCGTCTGAAGCGCATGGCCGTGCCGCTGCTCATGGCTCTGCTGGCTGGCTCGCTCAGTGCAGCAATTTCGGCAGTACTCATTGGTCATCTGCTCGGCGCGAGCGACGCCACAGTACTCTCGTTGGCGCCGAAATCAGTGACGACGCCGATCGCAATGGGTATCGCCGAGCGAATCGGCGGCCTGCCATCGCTGACCGCAGTACTCGTGATCATTACCGGCATCCTCGGCGCAATAGGTGCTCGTGGTCTCTATACGCTGCTCCGGATCGACGATCCCGCGGTGCGCGGCTTCGCGTTAGGCACCGCATCGCACGGCATCGGCACGGCACGCGCCTTCCAGGTCAGCGAACAGGCCGGCGCCTTCGCCGCGCTCGCGATGGGCCTCAACGGCCTCCTCACCGCCGTGCTGCTGCCGTGGCTGATTCCGCCACTGATTCGCTGGTTGGGTTGAATTCGGAGAATGTCGGCGCGAACGGAACGGCGGCAAAAACTCTTGTCCGTAGTCGCCTCCAGTCCGACATTCGGTGACGACTGCATTAGCCGCCGCTGATAGAAACCGTCTTGATCCGCAGATCATAATAAATTCGTTTACCGGCTTTCGCGGTCCTGCAATAATCTCCCTACTAATAATAGTGACGTTGATTGATCGTTGCAGTGGAGGAGATAGCAAGGAGGAGCAGACGCCAACTCTGGGTGAGTTGGCGTGCCGCGTTGGGCCAATGCCCTGCATGCCTTGCCATTTTCATTGACTCGAAATCAAACGTTGTGTCGCTCGCGGCCAACGACTCATTTGGATTTGAACAATGGCAGACGAAGCCCCGAAAACCGAATGCAAGGACGGGTTTTTCAATTGTCTAATGAACCCACCGAAATGCTCGATGTTGCGCATGATAGTGGTCGGCGTACTGGGCGGCATCATCATCTGGGGCGGCCTCAATACCGGGATGGAATGGACCAACCGGACCGAGTTTTGCCTCTCCTGCCACGAGATGAGCATTCCCTATGAAGAACTGAAAAAAACGGTCCATTACAAAAATCGCAGCGGCACCACGGTTTCCTGTGCCGATTGCCACGTTGCCGGCAGCAAGCATCCGTTGGACTACGGGCGCAAGTTGACCATGAAGTTGCTTGCCGCCCGCGATGTCATCGGCCACATTAAAGGCACGGTCGACACGCCCGAGAAATTCGAAGCCCATCGCCTGGCAATGGCCCAACGCGTCTGGGAGAAAATGAAGGACTCTGACTCGAAGGAGTGCCGCAACTGTCACCAATTCGAGACCATGGATCCGGAAAAGCAGAAAGACCGCTCGGTGGTCAAACACGAAGGTGCCGCGGCGGACGGCAAGACCTGTATTGACTGCCACAAGGGCATCGCGCACAAACCGGTCCACCAACTGCTGGAAAAGGAGCAAGGCCAAGCCGCGGCAGGTCAGCAAGGCGCGTCGCCGCAGACTCAAGCCGCGTCGCCTGCGGCACCAAGAGTGGAGGCCAGGAACACCCTCGGGGCAAGCCCTCCACCGACCGTGACACCTCCTGCAGCCGCAGCGGCACCCATACCCGCGCAGGTTATCAAGCCGGCGCCGAAGGCTGACGCGGCAAGCGCTGGTGCACCTGCTGCCGCCAGCAAGATCACTGCGCTGGACTGGAGCAACGTGCCGGCGCGTCAGATCAAGGTGTTCTATCCGGGCCAGGCGAGCCTGGAATGGGCGATGAACAAGCCCGACCATTCTTCCGCTTCCGACATCATCGAAAAGAAGCGCGCCTGCGCCAAGTGCCACGAAGGCGATGCAAACCAAATTGGCGCCGCTATCGTGGCTGGCAAACCGGTGGGAGTTTCCAAGACCGTGATGGAGCCGAATCCGCCGGCGGGAAAGGCGGGATTTATCCCGGTAACTTTTCAAGCGACCCATGACGGCAGCAAAATCTATTTCCGTTTCGAATGGGTGCCGCCCCAGAATGGCGACAAGAAGATGGACCCGAAAAACGAGGTTAAGGTCACCATGATGTTCGACGGCGGCGGTACCGTCGAAGGGAGCGAACTGAACGGTTGCTGGGCTACCTGCCACGCCGACCTGCGCACCATGAAGGATGCCAAAGATGACAAGAAGACGAAGTACGTCAACGGCGCCGACCTCGCTAGCGGCAAGTTCATGGACCTGATTCAGTTCCGCAGCGGCAGGGGACAAACTCCGGTCGACGGATGGGTCGACAGCGAACGTCACATGGAAGGCGGCAAAAGCCAACTCAGGGCCGAAGGAAAAAAAGAAGGCAACAAGTGGGTCGTGACGTTCGAGCGAGCTCTCGCAGGGGGAGGCAAGGGCGACCATGCCATTACTGTCGATAAGGTGTATAACTTTGGCTTCGCGATTCACGAGGACTATACCAACGCCCGTTTTCACTATGTTTCGCTGGGCTACCAGTTCGGTCTCGATCAGCCCAACCCGGGCGTCAAGAACTATATCGACGTGCAGAAAAAATAGGGTAGCAGTCGTTTCTTGAGCAGTACATTCATCAATACCAAGGAGGAGACAAAATGATGATGAAGTGGAGGGGATGGGCGCTGGCGACCGGCGCTCTGGCAATTTCCGCGATGGCACAGGCCGCACCGCCCTCGGCGGCGATGCTGTCGAACGCCTGCGCCGGTTGTCACGGCACCAACGGTGGTAGCGCAGGTCCAAGCATGCCGAGTTTGGCCGGCCAATCGAAAGAAGCCATCGAACTAGCCATGAAGAAGTTCAAGAGCGGCGACCGTCCTTCATCGATCATGGGACGCCTGGCCAAAGGCTACAGTGACGCTGACATAACAGCCATGGCCGTGTTCTTCTCCAAGCAGAAGCTCCATGCCACCAACCAGGCGCTCGACAAGGCGAGGATAGCCAAGGGTGCCAGCCTGCAGGAAGCCAATTGCGGCCGCTGCCACCTCGAGGACGGCAAGGAAGGCAAGGACGATACCCCCGCCATGGCGAGTCAGTGGCTGCCGTATATGCAGATGCAGATGGCGGACTACCTGTCTGGCAAGCGCAAGATGCCGCAAGAAATGAAAGAGAAGGTCGACCCTATGTCCAAGGAAGACCTGGAATCACTCTTGCACTTCTACGCCAGCGTTAAATAAGGGAGAACACAACATGACTCTGGATCGCAGAAGTTTTCTGAAGTTGATTGGCGCCGGTGCCGGCGCAGCCGGCCTGCCGCTGATCGGCCGGGCCGCAGAACTGATGCCCAAGTCGGGCAAGCGCGTCGTGGTAATCGGCGGCGGCTACGGTGGAACGATCGCCGCAAAGTACATCCGCATGGCGGACAAGAGCATCGAAGTGGTCATGATCGAGCGTAACGATCATTTCGTTTCCTGCCCGTTCAGCAATCTTTATCTCGGCGGACTCCTCCCGGATCTCAACAAGCTGACCATCAAGTACGACAAACTCGCCGCGAATCACGGCGTAAAGGTCGTGCAGGCGGAAGTTACCGGCATCGACCCCGCCGCCAAGGTGGTCACGACCTCGAACGGCACGCTCAGCTACGACCGCCTGGTGCTCTCGCCCGGTATCGACTTCCGGCTCGATGAAGTGAAGGGCTACGACGCAGCGGCCATGGAAGTCATGCCGCATGCATGGAAGGCCGGACCACAGACCATCCTGCTGCGCAAGCAACTGGAAGCCATGAAGCCCGGTGGCAACGTGGTGATTTCCATCCCGCTGGCGCCCTTCCGCTGCCCGCCCGGCCCCTACGAGCGGGCCAGCTTGGTGGCGATGTACCTCAAGCAGCACAAGCCCGGCTCCAAGGTCATCATTCTCGACGCCAACCCGGACATCGTTTCGAAGAAGGGTCTGTTCCTCAAGGGCTGGAAGAAGCACTATGACGGTCTTATCGACTACCGTGCGGCCAAGAAGGTCACGGAAGTGGACACCGGCAAGATGGCCGTGATGATCGAGGGCATCGAAGAAGTCCAAGGCGCCGTCATCAACATCATTCCGCCGCAGAAGGCCGGAAATATCGCTCACGTTGCGGGCTTGGTTGGCGCAGACAAGAAGTGGTGTCCAGTCAATCCGACGACATTCGAGTCAACCCTGCACAAGGACATCCATGTCATAGGCGATTCCTCGATCGCCGGCGCCATGCCGAAGTCCGGCTACTCGGCCAATTCGGAAGCCAAGGTCTGCGCCGCCAATATCGTGGCGCTGATGAACGGCAAGGAGATCACCGAAATGTCTGCCATCAACACCTGCTACAGCTTCCTGTCCGCGACGGAGGCCGTCAGTGTGACGGGCGTCTACAAGGTGAATGCGGAGAAGCAGGCCATTGAGGCTGCGCCGGGCTCGGTCGGCGTCTCTCCCGATCTCTCCGAGGTCGAAGCAATCTATGCCGAAAGCTGGTTGAAGAACATCCTCACCGAAATGTCGACTTGATTTCTGTCCCGCTCCAAACAACAAACCCCGCTACGGCGGGGTTTGTTGTTTGCGCCTTTCCGATCAAGAGTCGGCGCAGATGAAACGGCGGCAAACGCTATTGCAGCCCGCCGATATACACCGACACGGCTTTGGTTTCCAGCTCTGTAAGTTTCGCAGCAATCGAATGCATGATCGAGTTGTCGTTGGTGCGCGCGCGCTTGTTGAATTCCTTCAGCTGGATTTCGATGTACGCGGGGTGCTGGCCGGCCAGCCGTGGGAGTAGCTCTGTGCCGGAACCGTTCGGACCATGGCAAGAGGCACAGGCCGCCACCCCCGAAAAGTTGTTGCCACGATGATAGATATACTTTCCCACCCCTGCGAGGTCGACATCGCCGGCCTGGCGCCCGCCCGCCTTCCTGCTGGAGAAAAATGCCGCCAGGCCGGCGATATCCGCATCCTGCAAGTCCTTCGCCATGTCGGTCATGGTGTCGCCCTTGCGGCGGCCATCGCGAAAATCCTTCAACTGTTTGGCTATGTAATCCGGATGCTGCGCGGCAAGACGCGGATAGATTGCGCTAGCACTTTCGCCTTGCGGACCATGGCACAAGGCACAGCGCGACGCGATGATCTCGGCAACGCGCGGGGAAACGGCTGTCGCTGATGGCGTTGCCGCAACAGCTTGGAGGGACAAAATCCCGGCAACGACCGCAAGTACCAGTCTGACCAATGCGTTCATGGGCTTTTCTCCTTAAATAACCTGACATCTATCCGGCAACACCCGTGCTGCCGAAGCCGCCGGCGCCACGTTCGCTGGCAGAAAATTCGTCCACTACATTGAAGGCCGTCTGTACGACTGGCACAATGACTAGTTGCGCCAGTCGGTCCAGCGGATTCAAGGTGAAAGTATCGTGTCCGCGATTCCAGGTCGATACGAAAATCTCGCCCTGGTAGTCGGAATCAACCAGCCCCACCAGATTGCCCAGCACGATGCCGTGCTTGTGACCCAGGCCCGAACGCGGCAGAATCATCGCCGCCAAGCCCGGATCGGACAGGTGAATCGCAATGCCGGTCGGGATCAGCACGGTTTCACCCGGGTGAATTTTTATCGCCATTTCGATGCAGGCCCGCAAGTCGATTCCAGCCGACCCGGGCGTGGCGTATTGCGGCGCGTATCGATCGTCCTTCAGACGGCTATCAAGTATCTTGAGGTCAATGCTGGCCAAGTTGCTTCTCCATCAGCCTGGCGATATGCGCAACGATGCCGCGCGCCACTTCGGGCTTGTCGGCTGGGGGCAAAACATGCGCGCCGGCCTCATCGAACAGGGTCACCGCATTGGTGTCGCCGCCCAACCCGTCCTGCACCAGATTGCCGACCACCAGCGCAAGTTTCTTCGCCACACGCTTGCCTTCCGCATAGGTAGCCAGATCCTGACTTTCGGCGGCAAAGCCGACACAGAATGGCGCATCTGGCAGCGCTGCCACGTCGGCGAGAATGTCGGGATTGGCTTCAAGCTCCAGCGTAAGGCTGCCCACCCCCTTCTTGATCTTGTGTTCGGCGGCCTGCCGTGGTCGATAATCGGCCACCGCCGCGACGCCGATGAACACGTTCTGCCCTGGCAAAGCCAGCATCACGGCCTCGCGCATTTGCCGGGCACTCTGAACATCCACGCGATGCACTCCGCGCGGCGTGGCGAGCGACACCGGACCTGCCACCAGCGTCACCTCTGCACCCGCCTCTGCGCATGCCCGCGCCAAGGCGAAGCCCATCTTCCCTGAACTCGAATTGGTGAGGCCGCGTATCGGATCAAGCGCCTCGAAGGTCGGCCCGGCGGTCAGCAATACCCGCTTTCCGGCCAGGGACTTCGCTTGCAGAAGGGCATGCAAATCGTCAAACAGTTCACCGGCTTCGAGCATGCGTCCGTCGCCTACTTCGCCGCAAGCTTGTTCGCCATGCGCGGGGCCGAGAATGCTTACGCCATCTGCACGCAGTTGCGCTACGTTGCGGCGCGTTGCCGGGTTTTCCCACATCTGCCGGTTCATGGCCGGGGCCACCAGCAATGGACAATCCCGCGCCAGACAAACAGTGGACAACAGGTCATCGGCAAAACCATGCGCCAGCTTTGCGAGAAAATCTGCCGTCGCCGGGGCCACCAGCAAAGCGGCTGCGCCACGCGTAAGCTCGATATGCGCCATTCCGCTATCCATGCGCTCGTCCCACAGCGCCTGCCACACGCGACGACCGGTAAGCGCCTGAAAGGTTGTCGCGCCGACGAACTGCGCTCCTGCCGCGGTCATCGCAACGTCTACTTCTGCGCCGGCCTTTACCAGCAGGCGCACCAGTTCTGCCGCCTTGTAAGCCGCCACGCCACCGGTCACGCCCAGCACAATACGTTTGCCCTGAAATTCGTTCATGACATTAAAATCCCGCCAATAGGCAATCAAGCTGGGATTCTAAACCATGGCCATAACCGATTGGCCCGCGGCAGAACGCCCGCGCGAACGACTGGCCCAACTGGGCGCAACCGCGCTGTCGGACGCCGAACTGCTGGCAATCTTTCTGCGCATCGGAGTCCGTGGCAAGAGTGCCGTGGATCTGGCCCGCGAACTGCTGGCAAGCTTCGATAACGATCTGGCCAGGCTTGCCGCCGCCGGCACCAAGGAACTCGCCCGCCTTCCCGGCATTGGGCCGGCCAAAGCCGCCCAACTCTCCGCGACACTGGAACTGGCGCGCCGCGCGCTCGCCGGGTCGCTCAAGGTGAAAGACGCGCTGGCCTCACCACAAGCCGTTCGCGATTGGCTGCGCCTTTCGATTGGCAACCTGCCCCACGAGGTCTTTGTCGCCCTGTGGCTGGATTCCCAGAACCGGCTGATCGCCAGTGAGGAACTGTTTCGCGGCACACTCACACAAACCAGTGTTTATCCGCGCGAAGTCGTCAAACGGGCACTCGCACATAACGCTGGCGCAGTGATCCTCGCCCACAACCACCCCTCAGGTCTTGCCGAACCTTCACGCGCCGACGAAGTGCTCACTTCATCACTGAAGCACGCCCTAGCGCTGATAGACGTAAAGCTCCTCGACCATTTCATCGTGGCAGGAAGCTCGGAACCATTGTCCTTTGCTGAACGCGGATTGATTTGACAAAAGGATTGAATTTTCGGGAAATTGTTTGTAAACTAGCGTGCTCTGCAAAATCAGCATATTCAGGAGCATTACATGTCTCGCGTTTGTCAAGTGACGGGCAAAGCCCCGATGGTAGGGAACAAGGTGTCCCACGCCAACAATAGGACCAAGCGTCGCTTTCTGCCTAACCTGCACAGCCGCCGCTTCTGGATCGAAACCGAAAGCCGCTGGGTCAGCCTGCGTGTTTCAAACGCCGGTCTGCGCACTATCGACAAGAAGGGCATTGAAGTGGTCCTCGCCGAGTTGCGTGAGCGCGGCGAGCGCATCTAATAAGGAGAAGGCATCATGGCCAAAGGCGGACGCGAAAAAATCAAACTGGAATCCACGGCGGGTACGGGACACTTCTACACGACTACGAAGAACAAGAAGACTACCCCGGGAAAGCTGGAGTTTCTGAAGTATGACCCCAAGGCAAGGAAGCACGTTGCCTACAAGGAAGTGAAACTGAAGTAATTCAGCGCTCCCCCGCCAAGAAACCCGCCAGCGGCGGGTTTTTTCTTGGGGGATTCAAGTCAGCGCTTCTTCTTTCCGGGCATCGACAATTCGTCGGCAAGACGAAAATCAATCTTGTTGGCCTCCATGTCGACCCGCGTCAGTTGTACTCGCACCCGGTCGGACAGGCGGAAACGCCGACCGCTGCGCTCGCCGACCATGGCATGCGACTTCTCATCGAAATGGAAATAATCCTGGCCGAGTTCCGAAACATGCACTAGGCCCTCGACAAACACACCGTCCAGCGCGACAAAGATACCGAAAGGCACCACCGAGGAAATGCTGCCCTCGAAGATTTCTCCGACACGGTCTTTCATGTAGAAACACTTGAGCCAGGCTTCAACGTCGCGTGTGGCATCATCCGCCCGCCGCTCGGTCATGGAGCAGTGCAGGCCGATTTCCTCCCAATTGCCCGGCTCGTATTGGCGTACCGTCAGCGCCGACTTTATGGCGCGATGGACGAGCAGATCGGGATAGCGACGGATCGGCGAAGTGAAATGGGTGTAACTCTCGTACGCCAGTCCAAAGTGACCCACGTTGTCCGGGCTGTAGATGGCCTGGCGCAATGACCGCAGCATTACTGTTTGCAGCAACTGCCGATCCGGCCGCTGGCCTATCTTTTCCAACAGGCTGGCATAGTCCTGCGCCTTTGGCGAGTCGCCGCCGCCAAGCTGAAAACCGAAGGTAACGAGGAAGTCGCGCAGCTTGACCAGACGCTCGGGCGTCGGACCTTCATGCACGCGATAAAGGGACGGCTGTTCACGCTCGCGCAGAAACTCTGAGGCACAGACGTTGGCCGCCAGCATGCATTCCTCAATCAACCGATGGGCTTCGTTACGCTCGTAAGACTCGATGCGCTCAATCTTGCCGTGGTCATCGAAGATCATGCGCGTTTCGGTGGTTTCAAAATCAATGGCGCCGCGCTTGACGCGTTCGTTGGCCAGTTGGCGATAGAGCAGATCCAGCGCCTCCAGGTGCGGCAGCAGCGGCGCCAGACGGGCGCGCGTGTTCGCATCCTTTTCGTACAGGGCCGCGGCGACCTCGGTGTAGGTCAGCCGCGCATGCGAGAACATCACCGCCGGATAAAACCGGTAGCGGCTGATCGCCCCTGCGGCGTCGATCGCCATATCGCACACCATGCACAGTCGCTCCACCTGCGGATTGAGCGAACACAAGCCGTTTGAGAGCTTCTCCGGCAACATGGGAATCACGCGTCGCGGGAAATACACCGAATTGCCGCGGGCATAGGCATCGCCGTCCAGCGCGCCTCCCGCCGTCACGTAATGCGAAACATCGGCAATCGCCACGACCAAACGAAAACCCTTGCCCTTGCGTTCGCAAAAAACGGCATCATCGAAGTCCCTTGCCGTCTCGCTATCGATAGTAACCAGCGGCAGTCCGGTCAGGTCCTCGCGGCCCTTCCAGTCGGTCTTCCGCACGGCGTCCGGCAACTTCTTGGTTTCCGCCAACGCTGCGGTCGAGAACTCGTACGGCAATTCGTGCTTGCGCAGTGCAATCTCGATTTCCATGCCGGGGTCGGCATAGTTGCCGAGTACTTCAACCAGACGCCCTATGGGTTGCCCGTGTTTGCTCGGCTGCTCGATTAGTTCGATCATCACCACCTGCCCGGACAGCGCTTTGAGTGACTTCTTCGCGCCCTTCTCGGGGGGGGCCAGCAGAATGTCCTGGCTAATGCGCTTGTTTTCGGCGACGACAAAGCGCACGCCATGCTCCTCGACCACGCGCCCTACCACATACCGGTTCACGCGCTCGGTAACTTCTACAATCTTTCCTTCCGGCCGGCCCTTGCGGTCGACGCCGATCACTCGGGCGATGGCCTTGTCGCCGTGCAGTACCTTGTCCATTTCCTTGGCGGAAAGGAACAGATCGGAACCCTCCTCCTCGGGGACCAGGAAACCGAATCCATCGGGATGCCCGGTCACGCGGCCACGCACCAGATCGGCCTTGTCTGGGATCAGCCAGTCACCACGCCTGTTCTGCATCAACTGCGCATCGCGCGCCATGGCCCCCAGCCGTCGCTGGAAGGGTTCCACCTCGAACGGCTGGATATCGAGCAGTTCCACGAGACGTCCAAATTCCAGCGGCGCGCCCTGCGCCGCCAAGATTTGCAGGACGTATTCGCGGCTTGGCAGCGGACGCTCGTACTGTGCCTTTTCACGCTCGAACTGAGGGTCGGCACGGCGTATTCTTGAAAGCTTGTGAGTGTTATGCGACTTGTTTGACAATCTAGGTATTTCCTTTAGAATTCGCGCCTCGTTTCGCGCCTGCCCAGGTGGCGGAATTGGTAGACGCACTAGTTTCAGGTACTAGCGCTGAGAGGCGTGGGGGTTCGAGTCCCTTCCTGGGCACCAGCATTACGGCGAAAGCGGTCACTAACATGTGTTCCGCAAAACGAGAGTTGTTCCGCAAAACGATAGTATCACGCCGTTCATTTCGGCAATTGAGGTGATTCTTCAAACCACTTCAGTACGCCGAAATTGAAGGTGAATATGCTGCTCATGTCGTTCCTGATAGAACGAAAGTTCTATCAGGAGCTTCTTTGCCTCCTCGGGTGATTTAATCATCAGTCGGACTTGAGCGCAGGAATACCGCCGTCGTGCATCTTTCTGATGGCCCTGTTCCTTTGGTCGTACCCCAAAGGCTCCCACGCCCTGCGTGCGCGCAGGCCGAGAATATGGCTTATACGGACCAGATCTGATATCGCCCACACATCATGCTACTTTTTGGCATGTTCATGCTATTATTTGGCTATGTCGATCGCCGCTTCTCTTTTTACTGACAGCCAATCCCGCATCTTTCAGTGGCTTTTTGGCCAGCCTGAACGCGGCTATCACCTGAGTGAATTGCGTCGCCTCACGGGCTTGGGAAGTGCCTCCCTGCAAAGGGAATTGAACCGACTGGCTGATGCGGGTCTGGTTCGTTCCGAGCGAGTCGGCAACCTGAGACGATTCCAGGCCAATCAACAAAGCCCGGTTTTTAGCGAGTTGGTCGGACTGACGCGAAAAACGCTGGGGGTGGAACCCATGTTGCGCGAAGCGCTGCTGCCCCTGGCACCCGGGCTGCAAGGGGCATGGGTTTATGGCTCCGTGGCGAAACAAACCGACACGGCGCAAAGCGACATAGACGTGATGCTCGTCGGCGAGAACTTGTTGCTGAGTAGCATCCTCGAATTGCTGGTACCACTGGAAGCGCAATTAGGACGGAAAATCAATCCAACCTGTTACACCCCCGCAGAGTTTGAGCGCCGCCGTGCCGAATCCGATTCATTTGTGAATAGGGTCCTGGCGCAGCCTATTCTTCCATTGATTGGCGATGCCCATGAGCCTGCCCGCGCTCGATAATCTGGTGCGCATCGGCCAACTCAAGGCC
>Ga0208566_1000121_pt1 | contig 56839 bp, 54 predicted proteins | sample PL_2010_150m_FD_184159 | JGI IMG/M metagenome (GOLD analysis project Ga0208566, IMG submission 184159) | Freshwater microbial communities from Powell Lake, British Columbia, Canada to study Microbial Dark Matter (Phase II) - PL_2010_150m... | ecosystem: Environmental > Aquatic > Freshwater >...
GGATATTATTTTGGCGATCATTGCAAAGATCGGCACCGGTGGTGGCCAGGGCTATGTCATCGAATATAGAGGCAGTGCAATAAGAGCCTTATCAATGGAGTCACGAATGACAGTGTGCAATATGTCTATTGAAGCCGGTGCACGTGCTGGCCTTATTGCACCAGACCAAACAACTTTCGACTTCATAAAAGGTAAGCCGCATGCTCCAGAGGATTTTGATTCCGCCGTTGCATATTGGAAAACTCTCTTCACTGATAGTGATGCCGTATTTGATGTTGAAGTTAACATTGATGCACATATTTTGGAGCCTTTTGTTACGTGGGGAACTAATCCTGGCCAAGGCGCATCACTCAGTTCGAACGTCCCAAATCCTGCAGACATTCACGATGAAGAAGCACGCGGAGCTGCCGAGCGCGCATTGGTGTATATGGGTCTTGAGGCTGGAACACCCCTTAAAAACATAGCCATTGACACTGTTTTCTTGGGCTCATGCACTAATGGTCGAATCGAAGATTTACGTGCGGCAGCCGATGTTATCAAGGGAAAGAAGATTGCATCAACCCTTCGCATGTTAGTTGTTCCAGGTTCTGCCCGAGTGCGCCTTGAAGCAGAGGCCGAAGGCTTAGATAAAGTGTTTATCGATGCTGGAGCTGAATGGCGCAACGCGGGTTGTTCCATGTGTCTTGGCATGAATCCAGATCAATTAGCCGTTGGCGAGAGAGCTGCGTCGACATCGAATAGAAACTTTGAAGGTCGCCAAGGTAAAGGTGGACGTACTCATCTAGTCAGTCCACTCGTTGCTGCAGCTACTGCGCTACGTGGAACTCTTTCATCACCGGCAGATTTGTAAAGGGGCTGTTAGATAAAAATGGAAAAATTTATTTCACACACAGGTACTGCAGTTCCACTTCGCCGCAGCAATGTTGATACCGACCAGATAATTCCCGCAGTATATTTAAAGCGTGTAACACGCAGCGGCTTTGAAGATGGCCTATTTGCAGCATGGCGCAGCGATCCGGAGTTCGTATTAAATCAAACTGCTTACAAAGCTGGCACAGTGTTGGTAGCTGGAGCCGATTTTGGAACCGGATCATCGCGCGAACATGCAGTATGGGCGCTACAAAACTATGGTTTTAAAGCCGTCATATCTAGCCGCTTTGCCGATATTTTCCGTGGCAACTCGCTCAAAGGCGGATTGCTGACTGTGATCATTAATCAAAGCGATGTCGAAGCTTTGTGGCTGGCTATTGAGGCCGATCCAACAACGAAGGTATGCGTTGACCTTGAATCTCGAACGGTCAGCTACAACAACGTGGTTCTACCCTTTGACATCGATGATTACACCCGCTGGCGTTTAATGGAGGGTCTTGATGACATTGGCTTGACCGTCAAACACGTTGATTCAATTACCGAATTTGAGAAATCTCGTACAGCTCATAAACCTGCAACACTGCCAATTCGTATCTGAGTAAAAGTGAGCGTAAATCAATGTTTTTTGCCTTAATTAACGGTGGGAAATATCAACTCTCGATGTTGCATTGAGGGTTTTATAAGCGTAAAACAAGGGTTTTTCTTTGCCTCAAAGAAAAATAAAAATGCGACACGCCTACATTAATAGCGTAAAACCCCTATAAATAAGCGTAAGTTTGTTAACACGTTAAGCAAATGCTTAACATTTACGCGTAATAAGGGGATTTCAATGAATAAGGCCCAATTCATTGCGGCGTTGGCACCACACTTCAACGACAGCAAGAAGGAAGCAGCTCACGCTGTAGATATCGTTTTTGACACAATCGTTCGCAGCCTACATAAAGGCGAAGATGTCATGATTAACGATTTCGGTAAGTTCAAGAAGGTTGATCGCAAGGCACGTATGGGACGTAACCCATTCACCGGCGAGACAATCAAGATTAAGGCTTCAAAGAAGGCACGCTTCCTACCTGCAAAGGGTTTGAAGGATGTCATTTCAGGTGAGCGCAAGCTAGGACCTGCCCCAAAGCCAGAACCAAAGCCAGTTGTAAAGGCTAAGCCAGTTGCCAAGAAGGCTGCTAAGAAGGCTCCTGCAAAGAAGAAGGTTGCAGCTAAGAAGGCTCCTGCAAAGAAGAAGGTTGCAGCTAAGAAGGTTGTAAAGAAGGCTAAGAAGAAGTAATTCTTTTTAACTTTTTTAAGGCGGGACCAGCTAACGCTGGTCCCGTTTTCTTTTACTTCGCACTAACATTGAGCCTATGACGGAGTACAAAGTTTCATATGCTCCACCTGCTGGAAAGCCGCTTGGCACCAACTGGGCTTTTAAGATCGGTACGACCGTTGTAATTCCAATCCTCAATTTAGTTGGAAAAAAACAGTGGCGCGGGGCGCATAACATCCCCAAGAGCGGTCCGATTATTGTTGCCAGCAATCACGTTTCCTATCTCGATGTTTTATTCTTGACGCACTTTCTGTATCGCAGTGGCCGTGCGCCGCGATATATCGGCAAGGAAGGCGTTTTTAAAGTTCCAATAATAGGAAAGATTGTTCTTGCAGCAGGACAAATCCCAGTTGTGCGCGAGGGCAAAGATGCAGCCAAGGCGCTGGAACATGCAGTGAAAACGCTGCAGGCAGGGCACCTTCTTGGCGTGTACCCCGAAGGAACACTCACGAGAGACCCGCTGGGATGGCCTATGGTTGCAAAGACTGGTCTTGCGCGCCTGGCAATTACTACAAGGACGCAGGTGATTCCAATAGCACAGTGGGGTTCACAGATTGTGATGCCAACATATGAGAAGAAGATTAAGGTTTTTCCACGCACGCCAATCAAGATTTTAGTTGGCCCACCACTTGATTTATCTCGTTGGTATAGCAAAGAGAATGATCCAGTAGCTTTAACAGAGGCAACAGCATTTGTTATGCGAGCGATTACTGACTTGTTAGAAGAACTGCGCGGTGAAAAACGACCCGTTGAAATCTTTGACCCCCACACATCAGCGCTTCCACGCACTGGCAACTTTAAAAAGAAAAAGAAGCCTTGAGTAAAGTTACGGTTTTTGGGACTGGACAGTGGGGCAGCACAATGGCCCAAGTTTTATCTGATGCCGGTAACCATGTTTTAATGTGGGGACGCAATAGCGATGTGGTAGAAGAGATCAACACTCATCATACTAATCGTAAATATCTGGATGCCAATGTCTTACCCAAGGGGCTTCAAGCAACTACAGACTTAAAGCTGGCTTTTGAATATTCATCAATCTATATTCTTGCAGTACCTGCACAAACACTTCGAGAAAACTTGCTTGAGTGGAAAGCATTAACAAGCCCAAATGCCCTGTATATCAGCACTTTAAAGGGTATCGAAGTTAGTACGTTATCCCGAATGACAGAGATAATTGAAGAAGTGATGGAAACTTCTAATGTAGGAATTATAACCGGACCGAATTTGGCAACTGAGTTAATTTTGCGTCAACCCGCCGGCGCGGTTGCTGCAGCACACACAACAATCGTGGCCGAAAAAATATTGAAGTTATTTGCAACTCCTTATTATCGTGTTTACACATCTACCGATGTTTTGGGTTGCGAACTTTCCGGCGCAATCAAGTCGGTCATTGCTCTGGCGGTAGGTATCTCAGTCGGTATGGGTTTTGGGGAAAATACGCAGGCGATGTTGATTACTCGTGGACTCAACGAGGTCGCACGATTATGCGCAGCTCATGGGGCAGATCCCCTCAGCGCCGCCGGTCTTGCCGGTATGGGCGATTTAGTGGCAAGTTGTGGTTCGGCACTATCTAGAAATCGCAGCTTTGGTGAGGCATTAGGCCGTTCTGGTTCAATGGCTACCGCGCGCGAACAAGTGGCCAAGACCGTTGAGGGCGTAGCCTCTTCCAGTGCCGTTCTTGAAATCGCCCATCGTGTTGGAATCGAGGTTCCAGTGATTGAAGCCGTTGCCGACGTTGTTGGCGGTGCCATCACTCCAGCGCAGGCACTAGATCGCCTTATGGAGATTACAACTCGAGCAGAAAACTTTATTCGATGAGTAAAAAAACCGTCGCCATTATCTGCGGAGGTCGCAGCAGCGAGCATGAAATTTCATGTCTATCGGCGGGGGGAGTCCTAGCTGGTTTAGATAAATCTGCCTATGAGGCCGTTCTGATAGGAATAACTAAGTCGGGCACATGGGTTCACTTACCGTTGGATTATTCGCTCAGTATTACCAATGGATTACTTCCTACAGTCGATGAAAATGCGGCCCCACTTGTTGCCGATGTGCATGGATTTTCACTGAATGGACTGCCACTTGAAATCGATGTTGTTTTCCCTGTCCTACATGGCCCTTATGGTGAAGATGGAACTATTCAAGGCTTCCTTGAAACCGCTGATATTGCCTACGTTGGCAGTGGGGTAATGGCATCGGGTACGGCTATGGATAAAGCATTTTCAAAGATTATTTTTGAAGCAGCTGGAATGCATGTTGCACAGGGGATTGTCCTTACTAGTGATGACTGGCAAAGCCGAATAAGCGAATTGGAGTATCCAGTATTTGTTAAACCGGCCCGCGGAGGATCTAGCCGAGGGACACATAAAGTGAAGAGTGCGGATGCTTTGCAAGCTGCCATCTTAGATGCATTTTCCTATGATCGAAAAGTAATGATTGAAAATGCAGTGGTAGGGCGAGAAATCGAGTGTGCAGTTCTTGAGCGAAACGGTACTGTCGAGGCATCGTTAGTGGGTGAAATCGTCATTGATAGTAAGTTTGAATTTTATGATTTTGAAGCTAAGTATTTAGATAGTGCAACGAGTGTCAATTTACCGGCGAATATTCCATCTTCGGCAAGTGATGAGATTCGGGCTAAAGCTGTGCAAGCTTTTAAAGCGCTTGGCTGCAGCGGATTAGCGCGCGTTGACTTCTTTTATACAGATAAAGGCGAAGTAATTATTAATGAAATCAACACAATGCCCGGTTTCACAAGTACGTCGATGTACCCAAAGCTAATGGCGGCAACAGGTGTCGATTACACAACTTTAATAAGCGCACTCTTAGATACTGCCCTTGATCGTACTAATGGAGTACTTGGTAATTAATAAGTAACGGGGCAGGTGAGCGTTCTAGTAATTCCTGCCACTGCCTGCACCTTAGATAATATGACTCGACCAAACTCTTCCATGCTAGGCGCTTCAGCGCGCATGATGACATCGTAAGGACCTGTGACGCCTTCGGCTAACGTGACTCCCGCAATCGCTGAAACCGCCTTGGCAACCGAGCTCGCTTTGCCGACCTCAGTTTGAATTAAAATATAGGCCTGTACAGACATCGCTTGCTCCTTATCGTTAGTGGCCACAGGCTACTTCAGATGTGGTGTTACTCGCTAGTGGATTAAGGTTTGGTTATGGCATTCGAGGAGTCACAGGTAATTGGAGTGCTGGCTGAAATCTTTGCCACGCACAACCCTGCGCTCATTGTTGGAATAGGTGATGACGGCGCCATTGTTACTACTGGGTCGCAATCTGTAATTACGACCGATATGGCAGTAGAAGGTACGCACTTTAATACTGAGTGGTCGGGAGCCTTCGATATTGGCCGCAAAATTGTGGCGGCAAACTTGGCCGATGTTTATGCGATGGGTGGCACGCCTTCGTACTTGCTAGTAGCAGTAACGTTGATCGGCGATGAAAGTTTGGATTGGATTAGCGATCTTGCCCACGGGATTGTGCACGAGGCGAAAAGCTGCGGCGCAATCGTTGTTGGTGGAGATTTAACACGGGGTGCGATAAAAGTAATTGCTATTACCGCTATCGGAAAAGTTGAGAAGGCCATCACGCGTTCGGGAGCCAAAGCCGGTGACTCGATTTATCTTTCGTCACTTCCAGGTTGGTCGGCTGCTGGCTTGGCAATGATTACCAATGAGAGCTGTGATGACTTAGAGGCTTATGCAGTTGAACAGTTCTGCGCGCCAACTGTGGATTACTCGGCAGCGGCAGCGTTAGCCGATGCTGGTGCAACGTCCATGTGCGATATCAGTGACGCCCTTGTCATTCAAGCCCAGCAAGTTGCAGCGGCATCCCAGGTTTGTTTTAGCTTTGATCCGCATTCTTTTACTTCGCATCCAGAGTTTCTAGCGTTGAGCGAATTAGCTAATAAGCACGAAATCGATGTGTGGCAATGGATATTTGCCGGAGGAGAAGATCACGTATTTCTAGCAACAGGTAGAGATTTACCCGGTCTATGCGTCGGCACAGTGGTCGCCGGATCCGGTGTTGCTGGTTTAGAAATGAAAAAAGCGCCAGATACCTGGCGCCATTTCAATTGAATGTAAATAAAATTAACGAGTAACTTTGCCCGCCTTGAGGCAAGAAGTGCATACGTTTTGGCGTTTTGGAGTTCCACCAATAAGTGTGCGAACGCGCTGAATATTTGGATTCCAACGTCGGCGGGTCTTGACCTGTGAGTGTGAAACGTTGTTGCCAAAGCTTGGGCCTTTGCCACAGATATCGCATGTTGCTGCCACAGCGGTACTCCTTTTATATCTCGGTATTGCTGCTAAGTCCCTAACGGACAAGGTGCAAGGCTATCGCGACTAGCCATGGCTACGCCAATCCATGCGTGGCATGGGCTCAAGAAGAGGCCTGGCGCGAGAGAATCACCGTATGGCAAAGCTCGATCACAGGCTCGTAGATGTGCTTGGCGACCGGACGGCCAAAGTTCTCTACGATGCATTTGCGATCAAGACGGTCGGTGATCTTTTGCATCACTATCCACGGCGCTACATGGTTCGGGGTGAGCTATCCGATATCGCCGAGCTCAAAGAGGGCGATGAAGTAACAATTCTCGCCGAGGTCTTTGCCTCTACCACCCGGCAAATACGTGGCCGTAAGGGAAGCATTCTAGAAGTAATTGTTACCGATGGCAGCGATAAGTTATCCCTAACATTTTTTAATCAAGCTTGGCGTGAGAAAGAGTTAAAGGTCGGTGCTCAAGGATTATTCGCCGGCAAAGTTGGGCTTTTTAATAAGAAAAAACAGTTAGCCCACCCCGATTATCAGATGATTGCCGATGGGTCAGATGTTGATAATGCAGTAGATAAATTTGCCGGAAAGTACTTGCCGGTCTATTCGGCCACGTCCAAACTGCCTTCTTGGAAAATTACGCAGTGCATGGAGATGGCTATTGCTTCACTCGATGAAGTTGAAGATTATCTCCCCGATGAAGTACGAAATGCGCATAACTTCCCAACTCTGCAACAAGCGCTAGTGCAGTTACATACACCTGCGGATTTGGATCATGCAGATGCAGCACGGGAACGCCTTACATTTGATGAAGCGTTCCTACTTCAGCTCATGTTAGTTCTTCGTAAGGCACAGTTAAGAAAGTTGGACTCAGTTTCACGCAAAACAAAGAGCGGCGGAATTCTAGAGGCCTTTGATGCCGCCTTACCATTTGAATTAACTGGTGGCCAAAAAAATATTACAGCTGAAATCGAAAATGATTTAGCCCAGTCACATCCCATGCATCGACTATTACAAGGCGAAGTGGGTTCTGGTAAAACTATTGTTGCACTGCGTGCCATGTTGGCTGTGGTTGATAGTGGCGGCCAAGCTGCCTTATTAGCGCCCACAGAAGTACTGGCAGCTCAACATCTTCGAACTTTTGAGAAACTCCTTGGTCCGTTAGCTCACGGTGGAATGCTAGATGCACCTACAACGGCAACACAGGTTGCGTTAATTACTGGCTCTCAAAATGCAGCGGCGCGAAAGAGCGCACTCTCATTGGCAGCTAGCGGAGAAGCTGGGATTATCATCGGTACGCACGCCTTACTCGGAGAAAAAATCGAATTTTCTGATTTAGGACTCATAGTCGTAGATGAGCAGCACAGATTTGGGGTAGAGCAACGTGATGCACTCAAGGAAAAGGCGGTAAAACCTCCTCACTTACTTGTCATGACGGCCACACCAATTCCGCGAACGGTAGCTATGACAGTCTTTGGGGACCTGGATGTATCAACTCTGAGAGAACTACCTTTGGGTCGCTCACCGATAACTACCCACGTGATTTCAGTCTTAGAAAAGCCCGCCTTCTTGGATCGGGCATGGGCACGAATTAGTGAGGAAGTGGCCCAGGGGTACCAGGCCTACGTTGTTGCTCCGCGCATTTCGGCATCTGAAAATGAGAACTCAGATATAGATTTCCTCTTTGGTGAGGAGTCAAAGGACATTTCCTCAGTAGAGGAGTTAGCACCCCGGCTTGCAGGGGAGGCCTTAGCGGGATTGCGAGTGGCTGACCTACACGGGCGTCAGTCTGCAGAAGTTAAAGATGCAACTATGCGCGCATTTGCAGCTGGTGAGATTGATGTCTTAGTTTCAACGACCGTAATTGAAGTAGGTGTGGATGTTGCAAATGCAACGGTCATGGTGGTTATGGATGCAGATCGATTTGGAGTTTCGCAGCTGCATCAACTGCGAGGTCGTGTTGGCCGAGGAACATCGCCCGGTTTATGTTTATTAGTAACGAATTCACCGCCAGATAGTCCGGCACGTGCTCGATTAGATGCAGTCGCAGAAACTCTTGATGGCTTTGAACTCTCGCGCATTGATCTTGAGCAACGGCGTGAAGGAGATGTCTTAGGTGCCAGTCAATCAGGAACTCGCTCTCACCTTCGTTTGCTACGGGTCTTGCGTGATGAAGAGTTAATTGAACGTGCACGCGCCGATGCTGAGGGCATAATTAGCGCTTCGCCAGATTTATCTAGTTATCCTGGCCTGGCACAAGAGATTGCGCAGTTAGCTAAAGATGCATCTACCGACTATTTAGACAAGGGTTAGAGATTGAGAATAATCGCTGGAGTTGCAAAGGGTCGAACATTGGGGACTGTGGCTGGTGCTACAAGGCCAACATCTGATCGCGCCCGAGAAGGATTATTTTCATCACTGACATCTGAGTTCGGCGATTTTCTCGGACTACATGTTCTAGATCTTTTCGGCGGCTCAGGTGCAATTGGTCTAGAAGCGTTTTCTCGCGGTGCATCGATTGTACATATAGTTGAAAGAGATGTTGATGCACAGAAAACAATTGAGAATAACTACCAGTTAGTGATGAAGAACAAACCTGTTGGGAAATTCCATCTCTATTCAATGTCAGCGCAACGATTTGTCAGTGATGCGCCTAAAGAGAAGTATCACTTCATATATATCGACCCTCCCTTTGATTTCACTAATAGCGAGATTGAAGATGTTTTACAGAAACTTCATACGGGTGAGTTCCTAAAAAATGATGGTTTCATAGCTGTGGAGCGCACGACAAAAGGCCCAAAATTTAGCTGGCCTGAAGGTTTTAGCGCAGCGCGCGAGAGAAACTATGGCGCGGCAAGTATTTTTTACGGTAATTACCTGCCAGCGAATGGATAAGTGCGCCATCTATTGCTAGCGTTTGAGCCATGAAGCGCGCAGTCTGTCCAGGTTCTTTCGACCCAATCACGTTTGGCCACTTAGACATCATCAAGCGCGCCAGTGCTCAGTTTGATCATGTCGTTGTTGCAGTACTTGAAAATCGTACTAAATCAAGTCTGTTTACAGTCGCTGAACGAATCGAAATGATAGGTCAGACAACGGCCAATCTAACGAATGTAAGTGTTGACTCCTGGAGCGGATTGCTCGCCGAATACTGCAAAACTAACTCAATTACCTCAATCGTGAAGGGCCTTCGAGCCGTCACCGATTTTGATTATGAACTTCAGATGGCACAGTTAAATTTACAAGCATCCGGTGTAGAAACTATGTTGATGGCAACTGCACCTGCACACTCATTTCTATCGTCATCGTTGGTAAAAGAGTTAGCGCATTATGGCGGGGATGTTTCTTCAATGGTCCCTCCAAATGTAGATACTGCGTTAAAACTTCGAGTAGCAGGGAAGTAGACCATGGATTCAGTTGATAAATTAATGGCGGCAATTACCATGGTCGAAGAGGCACGTGGAGTTCCGCTATCTGCTAGTTGTGTTGTACATCGTGGCGAGATGCTTGAACTTCTTGATGAAGCGAAAGAGGCGCTTCCGGCTGATTTTGAGTCGGCACAAAAATTGATTTCTGTACGTGATGCCATAATCGAAGAGGGTAGAGTCAGTGCAGAATCGATGATTACCATGGCACGCGAAGATGTTGCGCGTATGGTTGAACAGACATCAATTGTGCAAATCGCACGCGAAGAGGCCTCTAAGATTTTAGATGATGCACGCGAACTTGCAGAGCAAGAAAAGAATGAGGTAGAAGAGTATATAGATGGAAGACTCGCCACCCTTGAGGTAATTCTTAACAAAACTCAAGATGCAGTTGCACGTGGTCGCGAGCGTTTAGCTGGCGCCGGTGATAAAGATGCTCTGGCTCAACTCTCAGATGTGGACTAGGGCACATGTCACGTCCTTCAGAGGCTTTTAAACTCAATACGTTTGAGCTGCCCCGACGTGCTGGTGAAATGAAAGAGTATGAACTAGATATTGAGGTCCCAGAAAATGTTGGTGTGCCTTTGATTTTTGTGCCAGCCGGTGAAGTTATTGAGGTTGATGCACGTTTGGAGTCGGTTACTGAAGGAATACTTCTGAGCGCGCAAATCTTTGCAACGGCAAAAGGGGAGTGCACCCGTTGTCTAGATCCCGTTGAAGTGGAAATCGAAAAGAAGATCCAAGAGCTCTTTAACTACACGTCCAAAATTGGGCGCTCAAAAAAGGGTTCGAGTGACGACGAGTTAGATCTAGAGGAAGAGTTCATGATGGATGGCGACATCATGAATCTTGAGACTCCGATTCGCGATGCCATAGTCCTAGGCCTTCCCTTCAACCCTCTGTGCAGCCCTGATTGCCTGGGTCTGTGCCCAGAATGTGGTGGCAAGTGGGCCGATCTACCCTCAGGTCACGCTCATGAGAGCATCGACGCTCGTTGGGCGGCATTGGCTGCGCTGGATATCGATCTCCCCGATTTCAAGAATTAGGGGTTTTAAGGGATACTTACGCCCTGCAGCCATCGCTGCGCAGCGAAAGAAGAGGTTAGAAAAGTGCCAGTACCAAAGCGGAAAACCTCGCGTTCAAAGACGCGATCACGTCGAAGCCAGTGGAAGACAACTGCTGCCTCTCTGGCAGCATGCCCACAGTGCCAGCAACCAAAATTGCAACACACTGCCTGCCCTACCTGCGGTACTTATAATCGTCGCCAGGTATTAGAGGTCTGATCTGAGCTCGTTGCTCAATGAGAGGCTGGGGGTTGTCATTGAACCCTCACTTCTTGAGTTGGCTTTTACGCATCGCTCTTTTGCATATGAATCTGCGAGCAAAGAAACTAACGAGCGACTTGAATTTTTAGGTGACTCTGTTTTAGGTTTGATAGTTACTGAAGAGCTTTATAAAAGATATCCAGATTTTGATGAGAGCCGTCTGTCGCCGCTTCGTTCAGGCGTTGTAAATATGCGTGCACTGGCAGACATAGCTCGCGAGCTTGATCTTGGAAAATACATTCGTCTTGGCAAAGGCGAAGAAGTAACCGGCGGGCGTGATAAAAACTCATTGTTAGCCGATGCTCTGGAAGCATTGATTGGCGCTATTTATTTACAGTGTGGATTTGAAAAATGCACACAAATCGTTTGCGGATTGATTGCATCAACTTTAAATTCAGCCGTTGCACGTGGTGCTGGATTAGATGGCAAAACGGCGTTGCAAGAGTTAGTGGCCGCTCTTGGCAAAGGCGTACCGGAGTACGTTGTCACAGAAGAAGGCCCTGATCACGATAAGAATTTCACGGCTCACGCTATGGTCGCCGGAAATACCGCCGGTGTTGGCACAGGGAAAAGCAAGCGCGAGGCCGAGCAAGTTGCAGCGCGTATTGCCTTCGAAGCGTTAAAAATCGAGCTCCCTGAGCAGTAATTAAGCCTAAAACCCACTCGCAACGCGATAGGTTTGCCGCGTGTATTTGAAGAGCATAACCCTAAAGGGCTTTAAGTCCTTCGCTTCGGCTACCACTTTGCGCCTTGAACCCGGCGTCACCTGCGTTGTCGGTCCAAACGGTTCAGGTAAAAGTAACGTCGTTGATGCGCTGACATGGGTGATGGGTGAGCAAGGTGCAAAATCGCTACGCGGTGGCAAGATGGAAGACGTAATCTTTGCAGGAACGAGCGGACGTGCACCTCTGGGTCGCGCTGAGGTCTCACTAACTATTGATAACGCTGATGGTGCACTCCCCATTGAATATAGCGAAGTGACAATTTCAAGAATTCTATTTAGAAATGGTCACAGCGAATATCTCATCAATGGTGAGGCTTCCCGGTTATTAGATATTCAAGAACTTCTCAGTGACTCAGGTATCGGTCGTGAGATGCATGTAATTGTTGGCCAGGGTCAGCTAGATGCGATTTTGATGGCAACTCCAGAGGAACGACGTGGATTTATTGAAGAAGCTGCAGGTGTACTTAAGCATCGCAAGCGCAAAGAAAAGGCAATCCGAAAATTAGATTCAATGCAAACAAATTTAGCGCGTGTTCAAGATTTGACTGTAGAGCTTCGTAGGCAGCTTCGTCCACTTGGCAAACAAGCAGAAGTAGCAAAAAAGGCTGCAACGATTCAAGCCGATTTGCGTGATGCCAAACTTCGTATTTTAGCTGATGACTTTATTTCACTCTCTAAAGTTTTAGATGCTGAAGTCGCTGATGAAACTGCACTTCGCCAAAGGCGTGCGCTAGTTGAAGCCGAAGTTGAAACAATACGTTCGCGTGAAGAGGCACTAGATGCGCAGAGTGCAGTTGAAGGTCCTGCGCTAGTTACTGCGCAAGAGACGTATTACCAACTTAATTCGCTGCGTGAAAAATTTCGCGGAACTCAAAATCTAGCTCAGGAGCGATCACGTTTTCTCAATGAAGAGGCGGAAGAGGCTAGAACATCAGGTCGTGATCCTGATGTATTAGAAAATGAAGCCAATGGATTGCGTGAAGAGGAGGCCAGTCTCCGAAGTAACGTCTTGGCTGCCCAGCAAAGTTTGGTCAGTTCGACTGCCCAACTTGTACAAAGTGAACAGGCACTCAAAATTGATGAAGATAAAATCGCTGCAGTAATGCGTGCAATAGCCGATGCACGCGAAGGAACTGCGCGCCAAGAGGGTCACATTAAGTCACTTCAGGCACGCCTAGAGGCGATATCTGAGGAAATAGCGCGCTTAACCAGAGCCCGTGATGATGCCCAGCATCGTGTTGACAGTGCTGCACGTGAATATGCAACGTATGAGCTAGATATTGCAAGTGCTGATTCCGGTGAAATGAACTTAGATTCTAATTTTGAATCAGCAAAGTCAGCCCTAGATCACGCAAAAGCTAAATGTGAAAAACTCATTGAAGCTGAACGAATTGCCGATCGTGAGCGAAATTCAATTGAATCAAAGATTGAGGCGATAAAACTTACATCGCAAAACCGCGATGGTGCATCGGCTCTCTTAAAAGATTCTCGTGGTGTTCATATTTTGGGATCAGTTGCCGCACTTATTCGTATTGATACTGGTTGGGAAGCAGCAGCAGCAGCAGCCCTTGGAACGTTAGCTGATGCTGTTGTAGTTCAGGATTTAGCTTCAGCAGTTACAGCGCTGACAACGCTTCGAAGTCAAAATCTGGGTCAAGCCGATGTACTTGTTTATGATCGCAGTGCCGTGGAAATCGCCTCAATTCCATCGGGCTTAACCTCACTCTCTTCTCACATCCATTCAGAACAAATCAGCGAACTTATTTCTTCGCTCCTCTCATCCTTCGTGGTTGCAGATAACGCTAGAGCTGCAGAAGCCATCCTGCGGTCGCATCCGGGAGTTCGAGTCGTCACACGGGACGGGGACTTAGTCACACGAGCTCGTGTCCGTGGTGGTTCTGCTTCATCTTCTTCACTCATTGAAATCAATGCACTCATAGCTGAACTTGAAGTCAAACTTGTTGATATTTCACAGCGTTGCAACCAGCTAAAATTTGAGATTTCTTCGGCAAGTGCCGAGGTTTCTACGCGGCAAGGTGAATTTGACTTAGCTCTGGCTAAGCTCAATGAATCAGATGCACGCATTGGCGCCCTCACTGAACAACTTGCGGTATCCGGCCAGAATATGAAATCAGCTACGGCTGAAGTTGAACGACTTAACTCAACTATCGCTGAAGCGGCCACTGCAAAGTCACGCGATGAAGGTGAGCTAGTAATCGCTCAAAACCAACTTCATCAGCAAGGCGCAATTGCTGAACCCGACCATACCTTTACTGAAAATCTTCGAAATGCAGTATCGATTGCACGTACGGCAGAGTTAGAGGCGCGGCTAGCGGTTCGGACGATCGAAGAGAGAGTTACTTCTGTAGCCGAGCGTGCCCGCGCACTTGATGCATCAGCACTCGCAGAGCGTGAAGCATCAGAGCGAGCAATTCATCGCAGAGGAGCCCGCGCTAAGGCTTCGGTAATTTCGCAAGCTATAGCTGAAGCAGCATATGAAGCGTTGATTCACATTGAGCGTTCAATTTCAAAGGCGGCAATCGAACGTGGCCGTTTAGAAGAATCGCGCGGGGCTCGAGAAGGAGAGACTCTGACTGTTCGTACCCGTGGGCGTGAGCTTTCAGCTGAACTTGAAGCACTGACAACTAGCGTTCACCGTGATGAAATTGCTCGTGCTGAACAAAGAATGCGAATTGAATCACTGGAAAATAAAACCAGTGAAGAGTTTGGTATAGATACTCAGACTCTAGCTGCCGAATATGGTCCAGAAAATGATGTTCCAACTTTCTTCGAAAATGAAGATGGCGAAATAGTGACAACTGAGTTGATTCCATATCGCCGAGATCAGCAGGAAAAGCGCTTAGCATCGGCTGAACGTTCATTGAATCTACTTGGCAAGATCAATCCATTAGCCCTTGAGGAGTACTCATCTCTGGAAGAGCGGTTAAAATTCTTGGCTGATCAACTTGAGGATTTGAAGAATACGAAGAAGGATCTGCTAGATATTATTAAAGAGGTCGATGATCGTGTTCAGCAGATCTTCATGGAGGCCTTCCTCGAAACAGCAAAACACTTTGAAGAGATTTTCGCACGCTTATTTCCGGGTGGCGATGGTCGCTTAATTTTGGTAGATCCAGATAATCCATTTACAAGTGGAGTCGATGTTGAAGCACGCCCACCTGGAAAGCGCATTAAACGGCTTTCACTGCTTTCTGGTGGAGAAAAATCCCTCACGGCAATCGCAATGTTGATAGCAATCTTCAAAGCTCGCCCAAGCCCGTTCTATGTACTCGATGAAGTTGAAGCCGCCTTAGATGATGTCAACCTTGGCCGTCTATTGGGAGTACTTGAAGAGCTTCGTGAAAGCTCGCAGCTCATTATTATCACTCACCAAAAACGCACAATGGAGATTGCCGACGCGCTCTATGGCGTAACTATGCGCGGAGACGGTGTAACTGAAGTTATTTCGCAGCGTTTGCGTGAATCCGACGCTAGCTAGCCGGTTACATCATGGGGTTGTTTAGTAAGTTCATTTCAAAAATAAAGGGCAGCGACAGTTTTTCGCCAGCGGATTGGCAAGAGTTAGAGCAAGAGCTTTTGGCATCAGATCTTGGGCCAACGTTGACTCGCACGTTAATGGAGCAAGCTAAGAAAGTAAAAAGCGAGAATGCCGAAGCGGCGCTAACCCAAATTTTGACTGAACAACTTAGCTCTCGCTCACGCGAACCACTTATGAATGCCCACGGAATGAGTGTTGTGATGGTGGTAGGTGTCAATGGAACGGGAAAAACTACATCAGTTGCAAAGTTGGCTTCGACCTTCAAAGGTACAGGTGGATCAGTTCTTATTGCAGCCGGAGATACATTTAGGGCCGCAGCAGTTGATCAGCTGCAGACCTGGGGCGATCGAATCGGAGTACCCGTTATTTCCGGAAAAGCCAACAGCGATCCCGCATCGGTGGCATTTGATGCAGCACAAGAGGCTAAGGGATTAGGCGTTAACTACCTAGTGATAGATACAGCTGGTCGGTTGCACAACAAGAGTGATCTGATGGCCGAACTAGAAAAAGTTAAACGTGTTGTCGAAAAAGTAGCACCAGTTAATGAAGTGCTCTTGGTGATCGATGCGACTACGGGTCAAAATGGTTTATCCCAAGCCAAGATATTTACGGAGAGCGTGCATGTCACTGGAATAATCATCACTAAATTAGATGGAAGTGCTAAGGGTGGGGTTGCACTTGCAATTGAGAAAGAGCTTGATATTCCAATCAAGTGGGTCGGGACAGGGGAGTCACACATGGATTTTGCAAGATTTGAGCCTGCCCTCTATATACAGGGGCTACTTTCGTAACCTAGATGTAACACACACAGAGTTTTTGTCATGAACTTGAAACCATTGAGAACCCTTGTTGTAACCGGTCCGAGGCATCGTTGCCCCATCTCAAAGGCGAGATCACTTTAATTTTCAATGAAAGTAGACTCTCTTATGACGGATGTGGTTCTTAACTCTGGCGATACTGCGTGGATGTTGGCAAGTACTGCGCTAGTACTCCTGATGACACCTGGCTTAGCTTTCTTCTATGGCGGAATGGTTCGTACAAAAAGCGTTCTTAATATGATGATGATGTCGTTCGTAACAATAGGAATCGTCAGTATTTTGTGGGTTATCTATGGATTTGAACTTGCCTTTGGCTACAAAGCTAACTCACCGTGGTATGGAAATATTTCATTCTCTGGGCTTGGCGGCATGGTGAATGATTTAACAAACAACGGTGGAATTTATCCGATTCCAGTTTTGGTCTTTGCTGCCTTTCAATTGATGTTTGCAATTATCACTCCGGCCCTAATTTCAGGAGCCATTGCAGATAGAACAAAGTTTATTTCATGGGCAATATTCGTAGCAATCTGGTCAACTATTGTCTACTTCCCAGTTGCGCATTGGGTATTTGCTTTTGGTAATAAAGTTGGAGATACCGTAACCGGAACTGGTTTTCTTGCTGGCAAAGGCTTAGAGGATTTTGCCGGAGGAACTGCAGTGCACATCAATGCAGGTGCTGCTGGTCTTGCCTTAGCGATAGTTCTTGGAAAGCGAGTGGGATGGCGCAAAGAATCAATGCGTCCGCACTCACTTCCCTTAGTGCTACTTGGATCGGGACTGTTGTGGTTCGGTTGGTTTGGTTTCAATGCCGGATCAGCACTTGCTGCAAATGGAACTGCTGGTCTGGCATTTATGAATACTCAAGTTGCTACCGCCGGAGCACTAGTAGGTTGGCTGCTTGTGGAGAAACTTCGTAACGGACATGCCACATCATTAGGCGCGGCATCAGGTGCAGTTGCAGGTTTAGTCGCAATCACGCCTGCATGCGCATTTGTGGCACCGTGGGCGGCAGTAGTTATCGGAGTTTTTGCTGGCATATTCTGCGCTCTAGCAGTTGGCCTTAAGTATAAATTTGGTTTCGATGATTCACTGGATGTGGTTGGTGTCCACCTAGTAGGTGGAGTTTGGGGTTCACTCGCAATTGGTCTATTTGGAACTCACGTTGTCAATGGTCTTGGTTTAGACGGCCTCTTCTATGGTGGCGGGACTATTTTGTTAGGAAAGCAAGCCCTTGGAGTTGGAATGGTCGCCCTCTACTCATTCATCGTTACATTAATTCTTGGTTTTGCGATCGAAAAAACTATCGGTTTTAGAATCAAGGTTGATAAAGAAGTTGAGGGAATTGATCTCAATGAACATGCAGAAACTGCCTATGAACTATCGAGCTCATCACGAGGAGGTTCCTTCTAATGAAACTAATAACGGCGATACTTAAGCCATTCAAGTTAGATGATGTGAAGAATGCCCTACAGGCACATGGCGTAACCGGTATGACGGTTTCAGAGGCTAGCGGCTTTGGCCGGCAAAAGGGCCACACGGAGGTTTATCGTGGTGCCGAATACACGGTTGATTTAGTTCCAAAGGTGAGATTAGAGGTTCTAGCAGATGATGCTGATGCAGATTCGGTGGTAGCCGTAATAGTTAAAGCTGCATCCACTGGTTCTATAGGTGATGGAAAAGTATGGACTACGCCTGTTGACCAGGTAGTCCGTGTGCGTACGGGAGAACGTGGACCGGATGCAATCTAAGATATAGGTATGAGTACAAGTGAGAGAAGAGAGCGATCGCATCAGAGTGATCTCTCTCTTCTCTCACTTTTTTCAATGGCAACGTATGAGCATTTAGTTATCACAGATACCAAGGGGATTGCAGTTGCCGCAGTGGGCGGATATGGCCGAGGTGAACTATCACCAGGCTCCGATTTAGATTTTGTGATTCTTCATGAGGGACAGTTTTCAGAGGATAAGCTCAGTAAATTTGTGAGTGCACTGCTGTATCCATTATGGGATTCATATAAAGTCGATCACTCGGTGAGAACTCGCCTTCAAACTCGTAATGCCGCTCGAGATGACCTTAAAGTCACTTTGGGTCTATTAGATATTCGCTTTATAGCCGGTGACTCCGAATTAGTGGAGCAGGTTGCAAAGGATTCGCGTGAATTATGGCGTGAAAAACCTCATGCGAGATTGCTTGAGTTAAAAACCTCTATGGAGCAACGTCACAATCGTGCGGGGGAGTTGGCCTATCTACTTGAGCCAGATGTGAAGGAGTCTCGGGGTGGACTTCGAGATATAAATGCCCTGCATGCAATTGCAGCATCAGGGTTAGTAGCAGTTCCGCTGGATCGTATAAGCAAAGCCCAATCAACATTAGATGATGCTCGTGAAGCATTACATATCGTTAGCGGACGCAGTAAAGATCAATTACTTTTTCAGGAGCAAGATAAAGTAGCAAAATATCTAGGATATGCAGATGCTGATGTAATGATGGGTGAAGTTGCCCAAGCCGCGCGATCGGTCGATTACCTACTCGGCTACATCTGGCATTCAGTTGAACTCAGTGAGAGTTCTGGCGGTTCTTTGCGTTCGAGTGATGCACAGTCGGTGGCCAATAACATCAGCGTTACCAGAAATGAGATAGTTATAGATGATGCTGCGGCTCTTCGCACCGATCCAGTGATTTCTATTCGCGCAGCAGCAACTGCAGCGCAATTGGGCTTACGGCTATCTTTAGAGACCTGCTCCATGATTACAACTGCACTTGCTGCTGGTGAATCAATGCTTCCAACACCGTGGCCACGAGAAGCACGAGAGCTTTTAATATCCTTAATCGGTGCGGGTGAGGCGATGGTGCCGATTTTTGAAAGCTTAGATCAAGAAGAAATCATCTTTAGTTGGATACCTGAATGGCATTCAGTGCGCTCACTACCGCAACGAAATGCCCTACATCGCCATACAGTAGATAGGCATATGGTGGAGACTGCTGTACGTGCAGCAAAGCTGACACGAAAAGTACATCGACCGGATCTGCTGCTTTTTGCCTCCCTTTTCCACGATATCGGTAAGGGCAGTGCAGAGGATCATTCTGAACGCGGTGAGCGCTTAATCGCGCCAATTGCTGCACGTATAGGCTTTTCCCCAGAAGATATTCAAACTCTCCAAATCCTTGTACGGCACCACTTATTGCTATCGTCCACGGCAACTCGACGCGATCTAGATGATCCTGCAACTATTTTATCAATTACTTCAGTGATTCCAGATTTGAATACTTTAGAGCTTCTGCATGCACTCAGCGTTGCCGATGGCGAAGCTACAGGAAGTGCTGGCTGGAGCGATTGGAAGGCAGCTCTTGTTTCAGATTTGGTATCTCGTGTTCGTAAGGCAATGTCGGGCTCGCAGATTGCTCAGCAACCATCGCTGAGTCAAGAACAGTTACATTTAGCTGAGAGTGCACATCTCACTATTGAACTCTTAGATCACCCCAGCGGTTACTCTATTGAAATAGTTGCACCAGATATGCCTGGCTTGTTATCACTCATTGCCGGGGTGCTCAATATTTCTCGTCAAGATGTTAAGTCAGCGAGAACAAAGACCCATGGAAAATCGGCGGTGATGTATTGGATCGTAAGCCCACAACCACATGCTCCCAAAATCACTGCAGCTGGCCTTCGTGATGAGATTGAAAAGGGTTTTAACGACTCTCACTTAGTTGAAGAAAAACTCTTAGCAAGGGCAAGAATTTATGCTTCGATTCCTACGATTCCAGTACCAGCCCCAGATGTTGTGTATTTTAATGATGTAGCAACCGATGCCACAGTTATCGAAGTGAGGAGCCATGATCGGCCGGGGCTTCTTTTTAGAATTGGAGCTGCGATTACACAATCGAAAGTTGATATTCGATCTGCAATTGTTACCACCCTTGGCGCTGAAGCCATCGATACTTTATATGTAACTGAACTCTCCGGAGGTCCATTGACTGATGAACGGGCCGAGGAAGTCACGTCGCGTTTGCGAGCGGCTCTGGCGTAGTCTTAGCCCACTATGTTTGAATCCCTGTCCTCGCGTTTCACTTCTGCCTTTGGCGCACTGCGCTCACGAGGTCGAATCTCGAACTCAGATATCGAAGCAACGTGTGCGGAAATTCGTCAAGCCCTTCTTGAATCCGATGTTGCGCTGGCAGTTGTAGATAGTTTTGTCGCCAGTATCAGCGAAAAATCCTTGGCAATACTGCCCACTTTGCAGTCCGGCACTAATCAAGGTCAAGTGATCTTTGAAATCGTTAATGCGCAGCTCATCGAAATTTTAGGTGGCTCTGCTCGTCGTCTTCGTTTTGCTAAGAAAGGGCCAACGGTCATCATGTTGGCAGGCTTACAAGGAGCAGGTAAGACAACGCTGGCCGGAAAACTGGCCAAGTTTTTCGCCGATCAAGGCAATACCCCTTTATTAGTTGCATCTGATTTACAACGTCCAAATGCTGTGACGCAACTTCAAGTTGTTGGAGACAGCATAGGTGTGCCAGTTTTTGCGCCTGAAGTTGGAAATGGCGTTGGCGATCCAGTCAAAGTCGCACAGGCCGGTATCGAGTTTGCACGCGCCAAGCAGTACAACATGGTCATTGTTGATACTGCTGGCCGACTTGGCGTAGATGAAGATTTAATGAAAGAAGCTATTCGTATCAGGGATGCAGTGACTCCTGATGAAATTCTCTTTGTTGTAGATGCAATGATGGGTCAAGATGCGGTCCGTACTTCGCAAGCCTTTCTCGACGGTGTTGGTTTTGATGGCGTAGTTCTAACTAAGTTAGATGGTGATGCCCGAGGCGGAGCAGCACTTTCAATCGCATCGCTTACTAAACGTCCGATTATGTTTGCATCAACTGGTGAAAAACTCAGCGACTTTGATATTTTCTATCCCGATCGAATGGCTTCTCGCATCCTGGGCTTGGGGGATGTTGCAACGCTAGCCGAGCAGGCAAAAAAAGCCTTTGATAGTGATACGTCGGCAAAGTTAGAGGCAAAGTTTGTCAGTGGTGAAGATTTCACTCTCGAGGATTTCCTGGAGCAGTTACTGGCGATGTCGAAGATGGGCTCTATGTCCAAACTTTTATCGATGCTGCCAGGTTCTGGGGCGATGAAGAAAGCGATTGATAACTTTGACGAGGGCGAGATCGTTCGCACTAAAGCTATCGTTGAATCGATGACACCGCTTGAGCGTCGTGACCCAAAAGTTCTAAACGGCTCCAGGCGAGCAAGGATTGCGATGGGCTCTGGACGCGCAGTCTCTGATGTCAATAATCTCGTCGATCGATTCGCAGCGGCACAGAAGATGATGAAGCAGGTTCGAAATGGGGGAGTGCCGGCCGGTATGCCGCCAGGGTCGCCTGCGATGTCGGCCCCTAAAAAAAGCGTCGTCCAGAAGAAGAAGTCCAAATCAGGCAATCCCGCTAAACGGGCCATCGAAGAGGCTCAATAGGCGATTTCGCGTAAGAGCCCTTGGGATGGCAGAATAGGCAACCTGTTGAAGGGGCCCTCTACCCCCAGCGACATCCACAATCGATAGTTGAATCGTATTCACCGCGCACCCCGCTGCAGTGAGTCGATATGACACACATAAACAGGAGACACATTTCTTGGCTACAAAAATTCGCTTAATGCGCATGGGCAAAATTCGCACACCTTTTTACCGTGTAGTTGTAACCGACTCACGTAAGGCACGTAACGGTCTATCAATCGAAGAGATTGGTCGCTATGTTCCAGGACAAGAGCCATCACTTATCGAGATCAACTCAGAGCGTGCTCTGTACTGGCTCGGTGTCGGTGCTCAAGCATCAGAGGCTGTAGAGGCGCTGCTGAAGATCACTGGAGATTGGCAAAAGTTCAAGGGACTTCCTGGCACTGAAGGAACTCTTCGCGTTGCGACTCCTCGCGTAGGAAAAATCGTTGCTTATGAAGCAGCCGTTAAGCATGCAATGGATGAGCCTAAAGAGGGTGCAACTACCCTAAAGAAGAAGGCTCAAGATAAGTTAGCGGCAAAGGCTAATCCAGTAGTTGAAGAAGCAGTGTCAGAACCAGTGTCTGAACCAGAAGCAGTGGTGTCCGAACCAGAAACAGTTGAAGCTGTGTCCGAGGTTCCAGCGCAAGTTGTGACAACAGAAGTTGTAGCTGAAGAAGCGGCGTCCGAATAATCATGATGGATGAAGCGCTCGAACACCTTGTAAAGGGAATCGTCGATAATCCCGACGATGTTGTGGTCAGCGAAAAGACACATCGCCGTGGTACAACTCTTGAGGTCCGAGTTAATCCAGAAGATATTGGCAAAGTAATTGGCCGTAATGGCCGCACTGCTAAAGCTCTGCGCACAGTTGTTAGCGCGCTCGCAGGTCGCACAGTTCGTGTCGATCTAGTTGAGACCGACGAACCTAACTAAGGTAGTGATCAATTAGCCATGCGTTTACTCGTAGGGCGAATTGGTCGTGCCCATGGAATCTTAGGTGAGGCCACGATTGAAGTGCGAAGCGATGAACCAGAACGGCGCTTTGGCATCGGCGCAAAACTGCAGAGTGATGAACATGGAGAGCTCACTATTATATCGGGGCGAGTTCATAATGGGATTTTGCTACTCGGATTTGCTGGATATACAGATAGAAATCAGATTGAAAAACTGCGCAACGTTCTTCTCTATGCCGACGTGGATATTGATGAAGAGCGCGAAGATGAGGATGATTTTCACGTGCTTCAGTTAATTGGCTGCACGGCAGTTCTTGAAAATGGCGAGATTTTTGGAGAAGTCACTGATGTGATAAATCTTCCAGGTCAGGATCTGCTAGCTATTAAGACTGCTAATGCCGAGTCATTGATTCCATTTGTTCGCCAATTAGTTCCTATCGTTGATGTTGAAGCAAGGCGAGTCGTCGTAATTCCACCTGACATGAGCGGGATAGTTTCATGAAAATAGAGACCGTCACAATATTTCCCGATTACTTTGCGCCACTATCGCTATCTCTTTTGGGTAAGGCGCAGAATTCAGGGATTTTGAATTTCGTCGTCCATGATCTGCGAGGTTTTTCCACCAATAATCATCATGCTGTAGATGACACGCCGTATGGTGGAGGTGCTGGGATGGTGATGTTGCCAGAAGTTTGGGGACAAGCTCTAGACCCAATACTGGTTAATGACACAGATTTAATAATTTTGACACCTGCAGGAAAGCGCTTTGATCAAAACTTGGCTGAGAAACTCTCCGCTTCTAAACACATAGTTTTTGCATGCGGACGTTATGAAGGTATCGATGATCGTGTGCGTCAGCACTACAGCAGCGATCAGTATTGCGCGCGAAATATTAGAGTTCATGAAATATCTATCGGCGATTACGTCTTAGGCGGGGGAGAAGTAGCAGCCCTTGTCATGATTGAGGCAATTACACGCTTGCTTCCAGGTGTTTTAGGTAATCCAGAATCACTAGCCGAAGAGTCGCATAATGAGGATGGTTATGTGGAGTATCCAAACTTTACGAAGCCACCAACGTGGCGTGATATTGCAGTGCCTGAGATTTTATTAAGTGGAAATCATGCAGAAATCGCTAAATGGCGGGCGGCCGCTGCCGAAGAACGCGCTGAAAAGAATTTATAACTGGCCAGTAACGCGCTTTCTGCCGTAGCCTGCAGCCTATGACAAGTGATGCTGCATCAATTCAAGCTCGGCTAATCCGCGATCTTGAACCCGTTGTCGCTGTTGAGCTTGAACGCCATCTAGGTGTACAGAAGAACTGGTATCCGCACGAGTATGTGCCATGGTCTGAAGGTCGTAACTTTGCCGGCCCGCTCAACGGTGATGCCTGGGAGGCAAAGGATTCGCGTCTTACACCTGTGGCTCAAGACTCTCTAGTCCTCAACCTTTTAACTGAAGACAACTTACCGAGCTATCACACTGAAATTGCAATCTCCATGGGCCGAGATGGGGCATGGGGAAATTGGATTGAGCGCTGGACTGCCGAAGAGGCGCGACATGGCATCGCTATCCGTGATTATTTAATGGCTACTCGAGGTGTCGATCCATATGAACTTGAAGATCTGCGCATGGCACACATGTCACTGGGCTATCAGACTCCATATGAAAACGATATGTTGCATACGATCGCATACGTTTCTTTCCAAGAGTTAGCAACACGTATTTCACACCGCAATACTGGCAAAATTTCAGATGATCCCATTGCCGAAAATATGATGCAACGTATTGCACTAGATGAGAATCTCCACATGCTTTTTTACCGCAATACTCTTGGCGCAGCTCTTGACATGGAGCCAAATGCAACGATGCGAGCTATTACCGATGTTGTTACAAACTTTGATATGCCCGGAGCAAACATGCCGGGCTTTAACCGCAAGGCCGTACAGATTGCTCTCGCTGGCATATATGACATGCAGCTGCACTTGGATGAGGTCATTGCACCTATCTTGCGAGTATGGAAGGTATTTGAGCGAAGCGACTTATCGGGCGATGGTCTTAAAGCTCGCGATGAGCTATCTGCCTTCCTAAGTAAGACTAGCGAAGAGGCATCTAGATTTAATGAAAAGCGCGAGGTGTATTTTGAACGTCTGATAGCGCGCGGACAAGAGCCTTTGCGCATTATCAAGTAGGGTACGCGTCATGAGTAAGCGCGTTATCTTCATTGAGCACGACCATGCCAGTCCGGGTGGACCTATCTGGGTACAGTTCGAGCGACGCGGCTATGAGATCACGAGATTTATCATCGTTGATAAAGAGAATTTTAATACACCCAATGTGACACCTATCTGGCCAGATTTATTGAGCTTCGATGTCGTAGTCGTGATGGGCGCACAGTATGCCGTCTATGACGAAGCGCGCATCGGCAACTGGTTATTGCCACAGCTGGAGAAAATGCGCGAAGTCCATAACGCTGGTATTCCAGTAATGGGAATCTGCTTTGGTGGCCAACTTATGTCAAGAGTTTTAGGTGGAAGCGTCTCACGTTCTCCACGTGCAGAGCTAGGGTGGTTTGAAATCGAATCCGTCGATGAGTCTCTTATTCCGCGGGGACCGTGGTTTCAGTACCACTGGGATCGTTTTACTTTTCCGCCAGGTGCCACACCAATCGCTAGCAATGATCTATGTCCGCAAGCATTTGTCTACGGACGGACGTTAGGAACGCAGTTCCATCCTGAAGTCGATGCCGAAGTATTGGATATGTGGCTAGCAATGGAGGGCGGTTGTGCAGAGATCGAATCTGAGGGCATTGTGGTTGAAGCCTTACGTGCCCAGACAAAAAGCATTGAGAAGGAGAGTAATCAACGCGGTTATAACTTAGTCGATCAATTTCTAGATCGAATCGCAACCGCACCGATTATAAAGATTTAGTCGTTAGAGATAAATACGTTTTTAACTTCAGTAAATGAATCTAAAGCATCTGGTCCTAGCTCGCGTCCAAGTCCTGATTGCTTAAATCCACCAAAGGGAGTCCAGAAGCGCACAGATGAATTGGAGTTCACCGATAGCGCACCAGTCTCAACTCCACGAGAAACTCGAAGCGCACGGCCAATATCACGCGTCCAAATCGATCCTGATAAGCCATACTCGCTGTCGTTAGCCATCGCAATCGCATCTGCCTCATCTTCAAAGGTCATGACTGATACAACTGGTCCAAAAATCTCTTCACGCCATGAGCGAGCAGAAGTATTTTTCGGTAGCAAAACAGTTGGCGGCATCCAGTAACCAGGACCAGTTGGCGCACTGCCTTTAAATGCAATCGGTTCATCTAAGAAAGATTCAACTGCGTCAAACTGTTTCTTAGAAATCAGTGGCCCCATATCGGCGGTCGCAAGATTAGGATCTTCACATCGAAACTTCTTGACCGCAACTTCAAAGTGCTCCATGAAAGCATCGAAGGCCGATCTCTGTACCAAAATACGTGAACGTGCACAGCAATCCTGGCCAGCGTTATCAAAGACTGCACCTGGTGCCCCAGCTGCAGCTTTAGCGATATCTGCATCGGCAAAGATGATGTTAGAGCTCTTGCCACCAAGTTCCAGGGTTAAACGCTTCACTTGATCGGCGCAGCCCACCATAATCTGCTTACCGACTGCAGTTGAACCAGTAAAAACAACTTTACGGACTAGGGGATGAGTAACAAATCGATTTCCAACGACGCTTCCCTTACCGGGCAATACATTAAAAACACCTTCTGGGATTCCAGCGAGTATTGCCAATTCACCCAAACGAATCGCAGTCAGAGGTGTGTATTCAGCGGGTTTTAATACAACGGTATTACCTGCAGCTAGGGCTGGCGCAAATCCCCAGGCAGCGATAGGCATGGGAAAGTTCCAGGGAACGATAATTCCGATAACACCCAGTGGTTCCTTAAATGTAATATCAACTCCACCGGGAACTGGAATTTGTCGGCCAAATAAGCGCTCAGGTGCGGCGGCGTAATACATCAGAGTATTAGCAACGTTGTCGGCCTCCCAGAGGGCGTTACCACGTGTATGACCAGAGTTAGTTATTTCAAGCTGTGCGAGCTCTTCACGGTGCTGGGTAACAATGTGTGAAAAACTGCGCAACAGCCGTGCGCGCTCACCAGGTGCAATCGTACGCCAGGTATGAAAAGCCTTATCTGCGCGCGCAATCGCATCATCTGTAGCGGCAAGATCTAAATGCGCAACATTCTTGACGAGCTCTTCGGTGGCAGGGTTGATGACATCATATGAAGTTGGCACGTTGAATTAAAACCTTTCGAAGTTTCTAAATAGTTCCCAGTCGGTGACAGCTTTGCCGAATGCGGCGATTTCTACTTTTGCCATATTTGCATAATGTGCCTGCACTTCTGCACCAAAAACTTGCTTCACCCACGCACTGTTTTCCCATAGCTCTAACGCCTCTGGCATCGAAGATGGAATACGGGCAGAATCTGAAGCATATGCATTACCTTCAAAGGCTGGCTCTAGAACCATTTTATTTTTGATTCCATCGAGACCTGCTGCAATGATTCCAGATACTGCTAGATATGGATTGACGTCTCCGCCGGCTACACGATTTTCAAGCCGAAGTGATGAACCATGCCCAACAAGGCGCAAAGCGCATGTGCGATTATCGCGACCCCAGCGAATAGCTGTAGGCGCAAATGAACCAGGTACGTAGCGCTTATACGAGTTGATATTGGGAGCAAAGAGAAGTGCAAGCTCGTGCAAGTGTGCAATTTGCCCAGCTATAAATTGACGACCCAGGTCGCTCATCCCATGCTCTGTATCTTTCTCATCGGTCATCACCATTGAGCCATCTAAGCCGCGGAAAGATAAGTGAATATGAGAGGAGTTTCCCTCTTTTTCATTTGGCTTAGCCATAAAGGTCAAAGCGTATCCATCTTGGGATGCGATCTCCTTGGCACCATTCTTATAAATCACATGGTTGTCACAGTTGGATAATGCATCGGAGTATTTAAAGGCGATCTCATGTTGTCCAAAGTTGCACTCGCCTTTAACCGATTCAACGGTCATACCCGCATTGGCCATCGACAAACGGATTCGGCGCAACAACGGCTCGATGCGGGAACCTCCCATAATTGAATAGTCCACGTTGTATTGATTCACTGGGATCAGATTTTTGTAGCCCTTATCCCATGCCTCCTCGTACGTATCTTTGTAAACAACAAACTCAAGCTCGGTTCCACACATCGCTTCCATACCGGCATCGTTGAGGGCTTTCACTTGCTTGCGCAAAATTTGACGAGGTGAGGCAACGACATCGGTGTGATCGAGCCACTGAACATCGGCAAGAACTAAAACTGCGCCAGGCTGCCAATCGATTAATCGAAGTGTGCTCATATCTGGAACTAAAGCAAAGTCGCTATATCCGCGCTCCCATGAAGACATTTCATAACCATCAACGGTATTCATATCGACATCGACAGCCAATAGATAGTTGCAACCCTCAGTACCGTGTTTTAGGACTTCATCTATAAAGAACTGTCCATGGATACGTTTGCCAGTGAGTCGGCCCTGCATATCGGTCATCGCAACGACAACGGTGTCAATACTTCCATCCTGGACTCCGGACTTGAGGGCTTCTATCGACATTGATTTCATAAGGTGATGCTATCGAGTTGGGCTAAGAAAATCTACAAAGAGTAACCCCCGCCACTTACGTGACGGGGGTTACTAGTGTTAGTTCTCTTTTACGAGTTGATGTTGCTCCGTGGTCCTGTAAACCACTTCTTAGCTGATATATTCCACCAAGCCCACAGAATGATCAACGCGCCACCAGTAATGATCGGTGCGTAGTTAACTGCAGTCCATGTAAAGTCTTTATTACCTGGAGTACCAGCTGGTGAGAATGGCAATATGAAGTAGATAGAGATGATTGTAATCTCAGCAACTGCAACTCGACACATCCATTTGTAACGTGCACCAAGTGTCCATGCTCCAGCTTTAAATGCATCGCCAGCCTTAAGCCGCAGCCAAATTGGAATCAAGAATGCAAGATACAAAGAGATAACACAGACCGATACAACTGCGTAGAAAGCAGTAGGTGCACCTGTAGGACTCTTCCATAGCGCTGGTAGAGTCATAATGATTCCACCTAATGATGAGGCCAAAACTGCGTTCAATGGCACGCGGTGCTTATTAACTTTCTTCCAAAGATTTCCCCCTGGGACTGCGCCATCGCGTGAGAATGCGTACATCATGCGTGAACATGAAGTTAAGCAGGCAGTCACACAGAAGATTTGGCCGACAGTTGTAATAATCATGACCAACTTGAAAGCCATGCCGCCGCCAAGTGCTGTGTAGAGAACAGCGATAACTGATCCTCCACCAAATGGGTTGACTGCTGGATCAAATGAGCTAATTACATCGGTCTTAGTTGCGGCGAATAGAAATGCCATCAACAAAATATAGCCGCCGATAGCTGAGTAGAAGATCGACTTCCAGATTCCCTTGGCTGCATTGATATGAGCATTATGGGTCTCTTCAGATAAGTGAGCCGATGCATCGAAGCCAGTGATTGTGTACTGGGTTAACAAGAAACCAAGTGGCAGAACATAGAGCCAGTATGAGTTATCGCTAAAGCCCGAGCTATTGATCTTGGTGGTAAACATCCAAGACAATGTCTGATGCTCTGAAGGTACAAATAAGAGGATTCCGATAACAATAAGTGCACCAAATACGTGCCACCATACTGAGATATTGTTAAACAGGGACAGTAACTGTCCGCTATAGATGTTGATGAGTGTTACCAAGAGAATAATCATTACAAATAGGAAGAACTGTTGCTTAATATAATCTCCGCCCATGAAGTCAGTGGCATAGCTTGGCCACTGCGCACCAAGGATTACGTTAAGAAAGCTTGCAGCGCCATAACCAACTGAGGCTGTTACTGATACAAGTCCAATTAAATTAAGCCAACCCGTAAAGAAACCTGCTTTTGGCCCACCTAACTTTGCAGCCCACCAGTAAATACCGCCTGATGTGGGATAGGCGGACGCGAGCTCTGACAGACAAAAACCGATAATAAGAATAAATAACGAGATGACCGGCCATCCGATTGAGATTGCTACAGGACCGCCGTTGTTCCACGCCTGGGCGAAGGTTGTGAAGCAGCCTGCCAGGATTGAGATGATAGAAAATGAGATTGCGAAGTTTGAGAAACCAGACCAGCTACGGTTTAGCTCTTGTTTATAGCCAAGATCTGCTAAACGTTTTTCGTCGTCATTTGTGATTGCCAAGATGTACTCCTCCTTGAGACTCTGGGGTAACCTTTCTACCTCATAGTGTGCCTTAAGCGATAGGGGTTTGACTAAGAATGTGCCGGCTAATGGGCTACGTGTCGCCAGCTAAAACCTCATTTCCAGCGCTCGTGGGCGACGAGTTCGTGGAATTCGTCGCTTTATCCTCGGTGCATTGTGACGGCTGGGGCCTATCGACAATCGATAAATCAGGGGCACATACGGTTCTTGAGCGAAAAGTTGAGGCAGCGGCAACTAGCGCCAGCTTTGATACCAGTATGCAAACTAATGTCGCCGATGGCGCTTTGTTGCACTTACGGTGGGCAACTAAAGGGATATCCATTAGTGAGAACAACACGCACCCATTTATGTATGAAGATTACTCATTTATTCATAATGGTTCGATTTTTCCACCTGATGCAATTGCCCCCTATATTGATTCAAAGTTTTCCAAACTCATCGTGGGTGACGGTGATAGCGAACAATATTTCTATTTAGTATTAACTGAGATCGAAAAGCATGGATTAATTGGTGGCTTAAAATCCGCACTCTCGATCATCAAGACACATGCAGATACAACAAGTTTGAACTGCATGATTATGAATCGTGAATTTTTCGCAACGGTGAGCGAGCACAATTCGCAGAAGAAGCCAGACTGGGCTCCTGATGATTATTATGAAATCAAATACCTGCCCACTCCTGAAGGTGTACTTTTTGCCTCAAGTGGTTGGAATCAACCCGGTTGGTCGAGTTTAGATAATCACCACGCCGCTATCGTCAACCGTTCAACCTTTGAGATTGAAGTTATTGGCCTGTAATTTTGGCCCTACGATAGGCACATGACACGCACGTACACAGTCCAGACTTATGGCTGTCAGATGAATGTGCATGATTCTGAACGTATCGCTGGGCTATTAGATGAGGCCGGGTATCTTCCAGCCCCAGATGGAACGCAGGCCGATATTGTCGTTTTTAATACGTGTGCGGTCCGCGAAAATGCAGATAACAAGCTGTATGGAAATTTGAGCTTCTTAGCGCCAATCAAGAAGGCAAATCCACTCATGCAAATTGCCGTCGGTGGATGCCTAGCTCAAAAAGATCAAGCAGTAATTCTTAAGAAAGCTCCTTACGTCGATGTTGTCTTTGGAACCCATAACGTGGGCTCGTTACCTGTACTTTTAGAACGCGCACGTATTGAAGAAGAGTCGCAAATCGAAATTTTAGAGTCACTAGAACATTTCCCATCGACATTACCAGCCCGTCGGCTATCAGCCTTTTCCTCCTGGGTTTCGGTTTCAGTTGGATGTAATAACACCTGTACTTTTTGTATTGTTCCAACGCTTCGGGGAATTGAAAAGGATCGAGCAGCCGCAGACATCATTGCAGAAGTGCGGGCTCTCGTAGAGCAGGGAGTCATTGAGATAACCCTGCTTGGTCAAAACGTAAATGCCTACGGTGTCGATTTCAATGATCGAAGTGCATTTGCCAATTTGCTGCGCGAATGTGGGAAAGTTGACGGCTTAGAGCGCGTTCGTTTCATGTCGCCCCACCCACGTGATTTTACCGATGATGTTATTGATGCAATGGCGCAAACTGCAAATGTGATGCCGCACTTACATATGCCGCTGCAGTCAGGATCTAACGCGATTTTGCAAACGATGCGCCGGTCATATAGAACAGATAGGTATCTAGGAATTCTTGATCGTGTCCGAACCGCGATGCCACATGCCTCTATAACCACGGACATCATCGTCGGTTTCCCCGGTGAGACTGATGCAGATTTTCAAGCAACGTTAGATCTGTGCTCCCAAGCCCGTTTTGCTGCGGCATACACCTATCAGTATTCAATTCGTCCAGGAACACCTGCGGCAACCATGCCTAATCAGGTACCTGCCGATGTCGTAGGAGAGCGCTATACACGTTTACACAATCACCAACAGGAGATTTCACTTTCCGTAAACAAGCAAGCTATTGGTAAGAGTTTTAAAGTATTAGTTGGTGACTATGAAGGCCGCCGTGATGAAGCTCAATCCCGACTCACTGGGCGCAGCGAGGATTTTCGCCTTGTTCACTTTGATAACGCAGCCCTTGCTCGCCCCGGCGATGAGGTAGACGTTCTGATTACAGATGCATCGGCACATTATTTAATTGGTACACCAGGAAGAGTTCGTGCAACGCGCGGGGGTGACTCCCATGAGGCGCGAACTAAAGAGACCGAGGCCAAGTTAACAATGCTTGGAATTCCTACCGTTAAACGATGAGTATTTTAGTTATATGTGGCGGAACCGCCACTGGTAAAAGTGATCTCGCAATAGCTCTTGCACAGCGATTTGACGGAGAGATTATTAATGCCGATTCCATGCAGATCTATCGTGGAATGGATATTGGTACAGCCAAATTGACCGTGGAAGAACGACAAGGAGTGCCGCACCATCTGTTAGATGTTTTAGATGTTACACAAGACTCAACCGTGGCTTGGTATCAAGATAGTGCTCGCCAAGTAATCGATGAGATTGAATCTCGTGGGAAACGTCCAATAATTGTCGGTGGCACTGGGCTCTACATTAAATCGATCCTTGACGAACTTAACTTCCCAGATACCGATCCCGACACTCGCAAATCGTTAGAGCTGGAATTAGAAAAAATCGGTCTTGATGCCATGTATGAACGACTACAAAAATTAGATCCTGCCGCCGGAATAGCTATTGATAGAGCTAATGCTCGCCGAGTTATTCGCGCGCTTGAAGTAATTGCGATTACTGGTAAACCATTCACGGCAAATTTGCCGCGAGAAGAAAGTACCCGGTACCCCGATGCTCGCCAATTTGGATTAGTGATGGATCGCGAGAGTTTAGATGTACGCATAAGTGCACGCGTTGATCTGATGTGGGAGCAAGGCTTTGTCTCTGAAGTTCAGTCGCTATTAAACGCTGGAATCACAGAGGCTCGAACCGCTCAATTAGCGTTGGGCTACTCTCAAATAATTGCTTTTTTGCAAGGAGGAATGTCTGAGGATGAAGCACGCGAAGACACTAAGCGCGCAACACGGCAGTATGCGCGCAGACAAGAGACGTGGTTCTCACGCGATGCCCGTATCACATGGATTTCGCCGGTACAACCTCGATTTGAGACCGTGCTAAAACATCTGGAGCAGATAAACTGAGCGCAATGATTGCAACGTATGGACACGGCACTGAAAATGATTTTGTGCTGGTCTTTGACCCAGATGATGTTCACTCGATTACCACTGCCCAAACGGCGGCTATTTGCGATCGAACACATGGTGTCGGTGCCGATGGCTTGATCCGAATTGTAAAACGCGATAGCAAATGGTTTATGGATTATCGAAACGCCGATGGTTCACTCGCCGAAATGTGCGGTAATGGAATCCGCGTTATGGCACGCTACTTAGTCGAGCGTGGGCATCAACCCGAGGGTATCTTTGCAATAAATACGCGTGATGGCATTAAACACTTGAGAGTTCCAATGACTGGTGATATCTCAGTAAATATGGGTCAGGTCACCGATGAATGTGAAGCGATCACCGCAGCAACAAATGGACACATTTGGAACGGTTATAACATCAGCGTCGGTAATCCGCATGCAGTTGTCTTTGTTGAAGACATGAATGATATCGGGCCCATGAATGAACCACCAGTGGTGCGCCCACGTGATTCATATCCAGAAGGCGTCAATGTAGAATTCGTAAAAGTTATTGGGGACCATGAATTAGCAATGCGTGTCTATGAGCGTGGAAGCGGTGAAACTCGCTCGTGTGGAACTGGAACCTGCGCAGTGGCACTTGCCGCCGTTTTACACTCCAAAGAGCGCTTACCGTCCACGTGGATTATCAATCCACCAGGTGGACGACTTGAAGTAGCAATCGATGGGCATTCAAATGCAACGCTGATCGGCCCTGCCGTTCTTCTTCGAGATGTAGACATCACGGAGTTTTTACTTGCCTAATAAATCATCAGGTGATGAGTTCGAAGCTTTAATGCGTGAAAGCGCACGAGTAGCTGCTGAATTCGATTCCGGTGAAAGCGCAGAGCTGGTTGATCCGACACTGGAGTTATCAGAGCGTCACGCACTTCGTAGGGTAAAGGGATTTTCTACTGAGCTACAAGATATTTCTGAAGCGGAGTACCGCCAGTTACAACTCGAACGTGTCGTATTAGTAGGTGTTTGGACTGAAGGAACATCGCTAATGGCTGAAAACTCTTTAGCTGAGTTAAAGGCGCTAGCAGAAACTGCAGGATCTGAAGTATTAGAAGGTTTAATTCAGCGTCGCGATAAACCAGATCCTGCAACCTATATCGGTTCAGGAAAAGTTGCTGAACTTCGACAAGTAGTAATTGCAACTGGCGCCGATACGGTGATTTGCGATGGAGAGCTCTCACCTTCACAACTTCGACAGTTGGAAGAAAAAGTCAAGGTTAAAGTTGTAGATAGAACTGCTTTGATTCTAGATATTTTTGCTCAGCATGCCAAAAGTAAAGAGGGAAAAGCCCAAGTCGAATTAGCTCAAATTGCATACCTCTTGCCTCGTCTGCGCGGTTGGGGTGATTCCTTATCACGTCAGGTTGGCGGTCGTGCCGCCGGCGGTGCTGGAATAGGTGGTCGTGGTCCGGGTGAAACTAAGATTGAAACCGATAGACGCCGTATTCGCGACAAGATGGCAAAGCTACGCCGTGAGATCGCTGAGATGAAAGTGTCACGAGATACTAAACGTCAAGAACGCAAACGATTTAATATTCCGTCAGTTGCCATCGCTGGATATACCAATGCGGGCAAATCATCACTTCTCAATCGCCTGACAGATGCCGGAGTCTTAGTTGAAAACGCGCTTTTTGCAACGCTCGATCCAACGGTTCGCAAATCATCGACCGGTGATGGACGCGTGTACACATTAACTGACACCGTTGGATTTGTTCGCCACTTACCGCATCAATTAATCGACGCTTTTAAATCTACTCTTGAAGAAGTATCAGGTGCAGATGTAATTGTTCATGTTGTAGATGGATCTCACTCTGATCCATTCGAACAAATTCGCGCCGTGCGTGAAGTTATTACTGAAATTGGTGGGGGAGATATCCCTGAAATAATCGCCATTAATAAGGTCGATATTGCCGATCCTCAGACTGTAATGGATATTTTGCGTAGAGAACCAAATAGCTTTGCCTTCTCCGTGCGCACAGGCTTTGGAGTTGCTGCCCTTGTACAGGCGATTGAAAGTTCACTGCCACGTCCCAGTGTTGAAATTAAAACGGTTATTGCCTATAACCGAGGAGATTTAGTGCACGCGATCCATGAACATGGAGAGATCTTCTCCGAGGAGTATGTGGCAGGGGGCACAGCTATTCACGCTCGAGTTGACGGGGCGCTAGCCCAAGCGATAGAAATCGCCCAGGTGAGTGGGGAATAACCCCGACACGCCGAGGGTTATAACAACTAGTGCGCGTGCAATAGGTAATGATGCGCCCGCAGGGCAAGAAATAGCTCGGCACATAGATTTAAGTGACTAGTCAAAAGAAAAGAGGTGAGAGCAGTGGCAACAGATTACGACACCCCCAGAAAAACTGATGAAGAACTCCACGAAGAGTCGCTAGAAGAGTTAAAAGCTAAACGTGTCGATGCTCAATCCGGCCAGATCGATGTAGATGAAGCAGAAGCGGCTGAGACACTTGAGCTGCCAGGTGCTGACTTATCTGGTGAAGAGCTCGCGGTTCGCGTTGTTCCAAAACAAGTTGATGAGTTCACATGCTCGCGCTGTTTCTTGGTACATCACATTACACAACTTGCAAAAGGCGAAGGCGCAAAAGCCGTATGTAAAGAGTGCAACTAAACTCGTTGTGAGTTAAGAATCTCTGCTAGATCTTTGCTGTTCTTACTTGTAATTATCCAATACGGCGTTGGGTCGCGTGGGTCATTTAACAGAACTTTCACCCCATTGGCGTTCCAAAAACGTATCGCGAGGTAGGCAGCTGGATCGGCATCACGAGTCCTAATATTTTTCATCTCGTGGGTAGTTAACGCCGTCGCATTATCAATGTAGTGAAGTGAAATATGCGCACTACCTACTCGGAGCTCATGCTCGGTGACTTTAATAATTAAGGCTGATTTAGCTGCCAAAAGAATCATTACAGTAGTAACGACAAATAAGGCTGAAAGCGCAGCGATATTTCCGAGAGCGGCCCATACCGATAGTACAAAGGATAGAAAGAAGAAATAGATCAGGGCCAAGAGCCATAGTGGCATACGGACTGCTTCTCGGTATCGCATAGGCATTACGGTATCGGATAGGCTAAGTTCATGAGTCGGATCGCAAGCACTACACCTCCAGAGGGTGCGATGATTCCGCAACGTCACCCGAAAGCACCTCCAGTTGGTTCAAAAATTCCATCGCACTTTGGCCATTGTTTTGGTTGCGGAGACCTGCACCCAACTGGTTTGCATTTAGTTGCATATGTTGGGGATGGCGTAAATATCACGGCACAGTTCACTGTGACCGAAGATCACCAGGGAGCACCCGGCTTGGCACACGGTGGTTTGTTATCACTTGCCTTTGATGAAGCCCTTGGCAAATTAATGTGGCTATTACGTGCACCCGCTGTTACGGCCAGACTAGAAACTGATTTTCTCAAACCAGTTCCGCTAGGCTCTACTTTGCATATCAGTGCGCGCATTACGGGACAAGTCAATCGCAAGGTTTATGGAAGCGCAGAGGGCAGATTGAACTCACCCGATGGTCCGATCGCCCTACGAGCGGCAGCACTTTACGTGATAGTTCCAATGGAACATTTTCTCACTAATGCACCGAAAGAATACTTAGAACAAATTTCGAAGAGTCCAGAACTTTTGGCATTTGTCGATCCGGAATTCGAGATTAATCCATAACCATGAAATCTCTACAGGTACTCATTACACGAAATGATCCAACAATCCCATTGCCCACGTATGCAAAGCCCGGGGATGCCGGCGCCGATCTGGCTACCTCTATAGATTTTACTCTAGAGCCAGGGCAGCGCATGTTAGTTCCAACTGGAATTAGTATTGCCTTGCCACCTGGGTATGTGGCACTTGTTCATCCACGTTCAGGTCTTGCCATGAAGCATGGAGTTACTCTTCTTAACTCTCCTGGAACGATTGATGCAGGATACCGCGGAGAGATTTCTTGTATTTTAATAAATACAGATCGCACACAAGCTATCTCCTTTAAGAAAGGCGATCGCATCGCTCAGCTCCTTATTCAAAGCTTTGAGAAGGTCGACTTCATTGAGGTTTCATCACTTCCTGGATCAAACCGGGCAGAAGGTGGATTTGGATCGACGGGGAGCGCATGAGCGAACATAATCAAGATCGTGACAAAGTAATGGGCGCGTTAGGCGGTAAGAAAGGTCTAATAGACTCAGGCCTTCCAGCGGTTGTATTTCTCGTAGCCTTTAATCTCAAAGATAATCTCAAAAGTGCTTTGACGTATGCCGTCATTCTTTCAGCGCTGTTAGCAATTATTCGGCTTGCTCGTAGAGACAGTATTCAGCATGCAGTTTCAGGTTTATTAGGTGTCTTACTTTGTGCATATTTTGCGAATAAAAGCGGCAATGCAACAGATTTCTATATTCCAAAACTATTGACCAATCTTGCATATGGCAGTGCATATTTGATCGGAAACCTTGTTGGTTGGCCACTGTTGGGTCTTGTTTTAGGGCCCCTGCTAGGGGAAAACTTCACTTGGAGAAAAGACCCCGAACGTAAAAAAATCTATGTGAAAGCAAGTTGGATTTGGGTCGCCATGTTCTTTGCACGAATCGCAGTCCAGTATCCAATTTATAGAAGTGGAAATGTTAATTTACTGGGAAGTGTTAACTTAGCGATGGGTTACCCATTGTTTTTTGCTGCTGCCTATTTATCGTGGTTAGTGATAAAAACTGCGCCGCCGGTTCACAAAAATGAAGATTAAGCGATGAAACAGGCCTTGATCTGAACTTCAGCAGCTGAAGATGCCACGAAGAGAAGTTCATCGCCGGCGGCAAAAACATCATGAGCTTTGGCGGTAATGACTCGACCATCACGGACTATAGCCGCAAGGGCTGCATCCTCTGGCAAGGTGATCTCTTCTACGGTTTTTCCTATACAGGCCGAACCATCCGGCAATGTAAGTTCAACTAAGTTTGCTTGACCCTTTTTAAAGGAAAATAGACGGACTACATCTCCAACACTGACTGCTTCTTCGACAAGAGCTGAGATAATTCTCGGAGTTGAAACTGCAACATCCACACCCCACGATGAGTCAAATAGCCATTCATTTTTAGGGTGATTAATACGAGCGACAACTCGAGGAACACCGTACTCAGTCTTGCCTAAAAGTGAAGTAACAAGGTTAGCTTTGTCATCACCAGTTGCTGCAACTAATACCTGACAGTTATTCAGGTGGGCGTTATCTAAAGATGTGATTTCACAAGCATCTGCCATCAACCACTCAGCATCAGGAACGCTCTCTAACTTGAGGGCTTTAGGATCTTTATCAATAAGTAAAACTTGGTGACCGTTATCTAAAAGTTCACGTGCTATGGCTCGTCCAACGTTTCCAGCTCCTGCGATCGCTATTCTCATGGACGATCGCCTTCCGGTGATGCTGCGAGGATTGATTCGACTCGTGAAATATCTTCATCAGCGACCATGACATGAATCAAGTCACCTTCTTGCAAAACTGTATGTTCATCAGGAATCATTCCTACGCCTAGACGCGTAACAAAGGCAACTCGTGCAGAAGTTAGTTGGTCTATCAATAGAATTGAACGACCGTACCAGTCATTATGTGGATGCATTTCGCAGAGTTGAATTGTTCCACTGGCATCGCGCCACTCAGAACGCGAGCCCTCTGGTAAAAGTCTGCGAAGAATCTGATCAGTAGCCCACAAAACCGTAGCCACCGTTGGAATTCCAAGACGCTGGTAAATTTCGGCACGACCTGGATCATAAATTCGGGCAACTACATTTTGGACTCCGTAAGTTTCACGAGCAACTCGTGCCGCCAAAATATTGGAGTTATCTCCGTTGCTCACTGCAGCAAATGCATCGGCATCTTGAATTCCAGCCTCAAGTAAAGTGTCGCGATCAAAGCCAACGCCAGTAACCGTTCGACCCTTGAAATCTGGACCGAGACGCCTGAAAGCTTCACGAGCTTGATCGATCACTGAAACGGTATGACCAGCGGCCTCAAGTTCGGTAGCTAAAGAAGACCCGACTCGACCGCAACCCATGATGACTACGTGCACAGGTGCCAACTTACACCCATAGGCTTACTTCCATGACATCACCTAAGAAAACACGCGTGGCAGTAGGGGATGTCTTAGAAGTTGAGATTGAAAAGATTGCCCATGGGGGCCATTTTATTGCGCGCCATGATGGAGCAGTTATTTTTATTCGCCATGCAATTCCTGGTGAAAGATGTCGTATTGAGATTACGTCTATCGGAAGCTCATTTAATCGGGCAGAAGTCATAGAAGTTCTCGAGAAATCGCCAGATCGAGTTCTACCGCCATGCTCCTATTCCCACCGCGCAGGCTGTGGTGGGTGCGATTTTCAACATATTTCTATATCGCGGCAGCGTCAATTGAAGACAGAAGTAATTACCGAACAGTTCGCACGCATTGCCAAAATGAATGTCATCGTAGAAGTAGAAGAGATTGATCAGCCATTGCGCTGGCGCACAAGAGCTATTGCAACGACTGATCGCAATGGGAAACTAGGTTTTTACGGCTCGCGAAGTCATAGCGTTATTCCGATATCGGATTGCTTAACTATCGTTGAGGAAATGGCGCTGAAAGAGCTGACCACAAAAATATGGAAGAGCGATGTGCGTGTAGAGATTGCCATCTCTAACACAGGCGAACGCAATATTTCTCTTGCACCGACTCGCGGGAGTGAAAAGGCTCGCCTTACTGAAGGTCCACAAATTTTGCATCAGGTAGTAGGTGACAGAACTCTTGAAGTGAGCAACGAATCATTTTGGCAAAGCCACAAACGTGCGCCAGAGCTTCTTACTCGCGTGGTTCTAGATTTTGCAGAGGTCAAGGAAGGAGATCACGTCTTAGATCTCTATGGTGGGGTTGGCCTATTCACTTCAGCTTTAATTCCACATGTTGGCCTGAGTGGATTAATTGAACTCTTTGAGGGCTCTAAAAGTGCAACAAGTGATGCTTTTCGTAACTTTTCTGACAATATCAATGTAAAAGTTATTACTGGTGACGTTACAAAATTAATTCCTAGGGTTACAGTCGCTGACGTTGTTATCTTGGATCCACCGCGGGAAGGTGCCGGAAAAAATGTCTTAATAGAAATTGCACGCATTAAGCCGCGAGCAGTTGTTTATGTGGCCTGCGACCCAGCAGCTCTAGCACGTGATTCTGCTTACTTTTTAGAACTCGGCTATTCGTTAGTTAAAATCAGGGCTTTTGATCTTTTTCCGATGACGCATCACATCGAGTGTGTTGCGTTGTACCTACCAGTTAAGGTATCTTGACGCTTAAATCCTTATCTTGGAAGGCGCAAAGTGAGTAAAAACTCTTTTAACGCAAAAAAGAATCTAGAAGTTGCGGGTAAGAGTTATGAGATTTTCGATATCTCTGCCATTGAAGGAGCATCAACTCTTCCATTTTCATTAAAGATTTTATTAGAGAATCTGCTTCGCACCGAAGATGGTGCCAATATAACTTCCGAGCACATTAAAGCGCTGGCTAACTGGGATCCAGCCACAGAGCCAGATACTGAGATTCAGTTCACGCCGGCCCGTGTTCTTATGCAGGATTTTACCGGGGTTCCATGTGTTGTTGATCTGGCCACTATGCGTGAGGCGATAGTTGAACTTGGTGGGGATCCCTCCAAAGTTAATCCACTTGCACCGGCAGAACTAGTTATTGACCACTCCGTTATAGCTGATGTTTTTGGAACTAAGGACTCTTTCGAGAAAAATACTGATATTGAATATGAACGCAATCAAGAACGCTATCGTTTTTTGCGTTGGGGACAAAGCGCCTTCGATGAATTTAAAGTTGTTCCACCCGGAACCGGGATTGTTCATCAAGTCAACATTGAATATTTAGCTCGCGTTGTTATGACACGAGAGGTCTCTGGTGTTATGCGGGCCTATCCAGATACGGTCGTGGGAACAGATTCGCATACAACTATGGTCAATGGTTTAGCAGTTCTAGGATGGGGAGTGGGTGGAATCGAGGCCGAGGCCGCCCTGCTTGGACAGCCAGTCTCGATGTTGATTCCTCGCGTTGTTGGTTTTAAATTAACTGGTCAATTGCCCCTTGGCACAACTGCAACCGATATGGCGCTGACAATTACTGAAATCTTGCGCAAGGTTGGGGTTGTTGGAAAGTTTGTGGAGTTCTTTGGCCCTGGTGTTGTCTCAGTTCCTATGGCCAATCGAACAACTATTGGAAATATGAGTCCCGAATACGGCTCCACCTGCGCCATATTCCCAATTGATGACGAGACATTGCGTTACTTACGCTTAACTGGTCGCAATGAAGATCAGGTTGCGCTGGTTGAAAAATATGCGAAGTTACAGGGCTTGTGGCATGAGCCGTCAGTTGCGCCACGTTTTTCCCAAGTAGTTGAACTAGATCTCTCAACCGTTGTTCCATCTATCTCTGGACCAAAGCGTCCGCAGGATCGCATCTCACTGCGTGATTCTAAAGAGGCCTTTGCGAAAATTCTTCCGACATATCTTTCTGATAAAACTACTAAAGGTGAAGTAGCTGCCGGTGCTACGCGTGTAAAAAATGGTGATGTTGTCATCGCTTCAATCACCTCATGTACCAATACCTCTAATCCGTCAGTAATGATTGGTGCGGCCCTACTTGCCAAAAAAGCCGTAGAAAAAGGTCTGACATCAAAGCCATGGGTAAAAACTACGCTCGCCCCAGGATCAAAGGTTGTTACTGACTACTACGATCGAGCTGATTTAACTCAATATATGCAAGCGCTCGGCTTTCACTTGGTTGGATATGGATGCGTGACCTGTATTGGCAACTCAGGACCATTGCCAATTGATATTGGCAAAGCGATCAATGAAAGTGACTTAGCTGTGACAGCAGTGCTTTCAGGTAACCGTAACTTTGAAGGTCGCATTAGTCCAGATGTAAAGATGAACTATTTAGCATCACCTCCCTTGGTTGTTGCTTATGCACTTGCAGGCACAATGGATCACGACTTTGAAATAGACTCATTGGGTAATGACAACGATGGTTACCCTGTGTACCTAAAAGACATCTGGCCATCACCACAAGAGATTCAGACGGTCATCGATGCTTCAATCTCATCAGAGATGTTCACCAAGGATTATGCATCTGTATTTGAAGGCGATCACCGCTGGAAGTCACTGGCAACACCTACAGGTAGAACATTTGAGTGGGACGCGCAATCAACGTATGTTCGAAAGCCACCTTATTTTGAAAACATGCCAAAAAATCCAGCCCCAGTTAGAGATATTTCAGGCGCGCGTGTTTTGGCGGTTCTTGGAGATTCAGTAACGACGGATCACATTTCTCCAGCTGGAAATATTAAGGCCGATTCACCTGCAGGCAAGTATCTGGCAGAGCATGGCATTGATCGTAAAGATTTTAACTCCTACGGTTCGCGTCGCGGAAATCATGAAGTCATGATTCGTGGAACTTTTGCAAATATACGACTTAAGAATATGTTGCTCGATGGTATCGAAGGTGGCTTCACTCGAAACTTCCTCAACAATGGCGAGCAGACTACGATTTTCGAAGCATCAGCTGCATATCAAGAAAGCGGTATTCCATTAGTGATTATTGCTGGTAAAGAGTATGGCTCGGGTTCTTCTCGTGACTGGGCCGCTAAGGGCACTGCTCTTCTTGGAGTACGCGCGGTCATTGCCGAAAGTTTTGAACGCATTCATCGTTCAAATTTGATCGGCATGGGAGTGTTGCCACTTCAATTCAAAGATGGCGATAGCGCTGCAAGCTTGGGCCTAGATGGCACGGAGATTTTTGCAATCGCTGGAATTACAGCGCTCAATACTGGGGGAGTTCCTAAGGAGTTAGTAGTCAGCGCTGGCGATAAGAAATTCAGTGCGAGAGTGCGCATAGATACGCCCGGCGAGGCTGATTATTATCGCCACGGTGGCATCATGCAGTACGTTTTGCGTTCGCTCTTGGGTTAGTTCTCCCATAAACTTGACACTATGTTGAGCCAGATTAAATCGCCTAGAGATTTAACCTCTCTATCCCTTGCTCAACTCAATGAATTAAGTCAAGAGATTCGTACATTCTTAATTGAGAAAGTCTCTAAATCTGGTGGTCATCTAGGTCCAAACCTGGGGGTAGTAGAGCTCACAATTGCCATTCACCGGGTATTTGATTCACCCAAAGACGTTGTGCTCTTTGATACCGGTCATCAATCCTACGTTCATAAGATTCTTACTGGACGTGCCGATAGTTTTGATCAACTGCGCCAGCGTGGTGGAATCTCTGGTTATCCTAACCGACGTGAAAGTAGCGATGATGTTATTGAAAACTCGCATGCATCGACTGCGCTTTCTTGGGGAGATGGCATATCTCGTGGCTTTCAACTACAAGGCATAGATAATCGTTGTGTCGTTGTAGTAATTGGTGACGGAGCACTTACTGGTGGAATGTCGTGGGAAGCGCTCAATAATATTGCTCCTGCTGAGAAGAGAAATTTAGTTATTGTCGTTAATGATAATGAGCGTTCGTATTCACCAACTATTGGTGGGGTTGCAACTTATCTTTCAACGCTACGCGTTACTAGCGGATATGAAAAGTTCCTCGACTGGGGGAAGGAAGTGCTTCACAAGACTCCAGTGGTAGGCGGTCCGATTTTTGACACGTTGCATGGAATGAAAAAAGGAATTAAGGACATAGTGGCCCCACAAGGAATGTTTGAAGATCTTGGACTCAAATATATGGGACCAATAGATGGACATGACATAGCTGCAATGGAGCGCGCACTTGCACAAGCAAAAGCATACGGAGCACCGATATTGGTCCATGCGATTACTGAAAAAGGTCGCGGACATAAACCTGCAGTTGCCGATGAGGCAGAGAAGTTTCATGCAGTGGGAGTTGTAGATCCAGAAACTGGAGAACCACTAGCTAAGAGTGGAACTTCTTGGACCAAAGTATTCTCAGACGAGCTTGTTCAGGTGGGCGCTAAGCGCACGGATGTGGTCGCAATTACGGCAGCGATGCTTGGTCCTACTGGATTAGATGAGTTTCAGAAGCGCTTTCCAGAACGAACTATCGATGTAGGCATTGCTGAACAGCATGCTGTGACAAGTGCTGCCGGAATGGCTTTCACTGGCCTGCATCCAGTGGTCGCTGTATATTCAACGTTTTTGAATCGCGCATTTGACCAAATGCTCTTAGATGTTGCACTGCACAAGGCGGGAGTAACTTTTGTTCTCGATCGTTCCGGAATCACTGGTGATGATGGACCTTCACACCATGGTATTTGGGATTTAGCATTGACTGGAATTGTTCCCACGATGCATGTGGCTGCACCTAGAGATGGTGCACGTCTGCGCGAACTTCTTAATGAAGCAATCGAAATTAACGATGCACCCTCGATGATCCGTTTTCCTAAGGGCGCCGTAACAAGTGATATTCCAGCATTTGAACGCCGCGATGGCATAGATGTTCTTTATAGAGGCGAGAGCGCTGATGTCTTAATGATTAGCGTGGGTGCAATGGCATCTGTTGCAGTGGAAGCGGCATCCCAGGCATATCGCGAAGGTGTTGGAGTGACGGTTATAGATTTGCGATGGGTAAAGCCATTACCAATATCCTTGATCACAATGGTCGAGCGTTACTCAACCCTGGTTGTCGTTGAAGATGGAATTCGACATGCAGGTATTGGAAGTTCAATCTCTGAGCTGCTGCGAGATGCTGGCATAGATATTCCGCTGCACTCTATTGGAGTGCCACTAGAGTTTATTGAGCACTCTAAGCGCAGTGAGATATTGAGTGACTTAGGTATTACCGCTCAAAATATTGCCCGAAGTGTTGTTGGGTGGAGCAGTACCTTTAAAGAAGAGATGCAACTCCAGCAGGATGAAAACGCTTCCCGCAAACAGAGTCGCTAATTCCTTCACGATCTAGATACGGCAAAATTCCACCCAAATGCATCGGCCATCCAGCGCCCATCAACATACATAAATCAATTTCAGCCGGTGAGCTCACAACGCCCTCATCGAGCATCATTCTGGCCTCTACTGCAAGTGCGGTAAGTGCGCGAAGGCGAACGTGTTCAGCGGTCGAGGGTGAATCTCCAGGAGTGATTAACTCCAACGCTGCAGGATTAACCGATACCGAACCATCGGCAGCTTTTATGTAGAAGGTCCGAATACCTTTATCAACCATTGCTTGCATGGTTGGTGAAATTCGATATCGATCACCTAAGTTGGCGTGCAATGTCTTAGAAACATGAAGACCAACTCCTGGACCAACTAAGTCCAGAAGTTGGAAGGGAGACATAGGGAAACCAATTGAACTCATCGCACTATCTGCAACATCGGTCGGAGTGCCCTCATCAACTGCATCGGTAATCTCACCCATAAAGCGAGTAAGTAAGCGATTAACAACAAAACCAGGTGCATCTTTACAGATAATCATGGTCTTCTTGAGCTCTTTTCCAACCGAAATTGCAGTTGCAGTCGTTGCATCATCAGTTGTGCTTGTTCGCGCTACCTCTAGGAGTGGCATAACCGCTACTGGGTTAAAGAAGTGGAAACCAACAACTCGTTCTGGATTTTTCAAACCTTCACTCATTTTTTCTACTGAGAGCGAAGAAGTATTAGTGGCAAGGACACATTCAGCAGAGACAATTGTCTCTAACTTTTTAAAGAGCTCCTGCTTAAGTGAGAGCTCCTCAAAAATCGCTTCGATAATGAAGTCACAGCCTGCAAAGGTATTTTGATCTGCTGAACCTGAAATCAACAACGCTAAACGTGCAGCAGCCTCAGGGTGCATCCGCTTTTTCTCGACAGCTTTATTAAGTTCATTTTTAACCCATGCCACACCTTTATCGGCGCGCTCTTGGTCAATGTCAGTCATGACGACAGGGCACTTCAGATTACGAAGGAGCAAAAGCGCTAGCTGGGATGCCATTAAACCTGCGCCTACAACTCCCACCTTGGTTACCTTGCGCGCTAATGCCGGCTTAGGTGCACCCTCAACCTTTTTGCGCTTCTTTTGAATCAAGTTAAAGGCATACAACGAGGCACGAAGTGAATCACTCATAGTGAGATCGGCAAGTGCTTGATCCTCAGCATCAAATCCAGCTCCACGCGAATTACTCTTTGCGGCGGCGATAAGTTCTAGTGCTTTCATAGGCGATGCGATGACAGCTCCACCATATTTTTTCAGCGCTGCCGCTTTTCCGGTAGCTAAAGCGCTTTCCCATGCAGGATCATTGCTGTAATCCTTGCGCTCTATCGTGCGCGAACCGTTAAGAATACTGGCTACAAAACTTATAGAACGTTCGATAAAATCGGCGGGATCAAAAACCTCATCGACAACGCCAAGATTGAGCGCATCCTTAGCTTTCATCATGGTGTTGTTATTGAGTGCATTCAGGATAATTACTTCAACTGCACGCTCTGGACCGATTAGTTTAGGCAGAATCGTAGCCCCGCCCCACCCTGGAACCAACCCTAGGAATACTTCTGGCTGACCGGTAAAAGCCGTGCTTGACAATGTGCGGTAATTACAGTGGAGACCAACTTCTAATCCGCCGCCGAGAGCTAAACCATTGATGAATGCAAACGTTGGAATACCGCATTCATCTAATCGGCGAAAAACATCGTGACCGAGTTTGCCGATAGCTACAGATTGGTCGCGATTTTCAATGAAGGAAAGCGCTGACAGGTCGGCACCAGCTGCAAAAATAAATGGCTTTCCGGTAATTGCTATTGCGGCAGGTTTGCGTGAGATTGCATCAGTAATTGCGGCATTGAGTTCGGCAAGAGATGACGGACCAAATGTGTTTGGACGATTATGATCAAGACCGTTATCTAAGGTAATTAATGCAAGGCTTCCAGTGCAGCCAAATGCGCCAAGATCGATTTCGCGTACTAATGCATGAGTAATAACTTCTTCAGGAGCACCTTCGGGCAATGTGATCTGAGTTGTCATTTACTTGCTCCTTTGAAATGTGGGTTTTCCCAAATGACGGTTCCACCCATTCCAAGCCCAATGCACATAGTTGTTATTCCATAACGCACCTCTGGGTGTGCTTTAAAGCTTGTAGCTAAGTTCAGAATCAAGCGCACACCTGAAGAGGCAAGTGGGTGACCAACTGCAATTGCTCCGCCAAATGGATTTACACGAGAGTCATCATCGGCGATTCCAAAATGCTCTAGAAAGGCCAAAACTTGAACGGCAAATGCCTCGTTGATTTCAAAAAGACCTATATCTTCGATCGTTAAACCAGCTTGCTTGAGGGCTTTAATTGTCGAAGGCACCGGGCCATAACCCATAATTTCTGGTGCCACTCCGGCAAATGCAAAAGTTACCAGGCGCGCCTTAATCGATAGACCAAGTTCTAAAGCTTTATCTTCACTAGCAAGAAGGGCAGCCGTAGCTCCATCATTTAATCCGGAAGAGTTGCCAGCTGTTACTCGACCAGCCGGACGAAAGGGAGTCTTCAGTGATGCTAAACCATCCATCGTTGTTGCTGGACGGGGAGGTTCGTCAACTGTTGCAACTGTCCAACCTAATTCAGCACTACGCGCTGCAGTTGGAATTAAATCGGCTTGAATTATTCCGGCCGCATATGCATTGGCAGTCTTTGTCTGTGAGTTGAAAGCATATGTATCGGCACGCAACTTTGTTATTGTTGGAAATCGATCATGTAGGCGCTCTGCCGTTGCGCCCATTGCAAGTGCATCTTGCTCAACAATTCTTTCAGCGAGAAAACGCGGATTAGGATCTAAGCCTTCACCGATTGGGTGATTGCCCATGTGCTCTACACCGCCTGCGATCGCTATCTCATTTGTTCCCATTGCGATCGCTCCGGAAATTGTTGTAACAGCAGTGAGGGCGCCAGCACACCAGCGATCAATCGAATACCCAGGGACTGTATTGGGTAGTCCGGCCAGCAACGTCGCACTTCGCCCGATGTTCATTCCTTGATCACCGGTCTGTGTTGCTGCAGCAATTGCTACATCTTCGATGCTTGCCTGATCGACGAGTGGATTTCTATCGAGTAATCCGCGAATGGCACGGACCATCAAATCATCGGCGCGCGTTGCCGCATACATTCCACCGGCCTTACCAAAAGGTGTACGAACTGCATCGACCAAGACAACTTTGCGAGACATACAAACATCCTTTGCTTCACGGTGTGGGCCTTATGTTACTCATCAGTAAAGGTTTGTGACACCTTTGAAGTTTAGGCCAGAGCTGGAGTCTTAGTTTTCTTTTTTTCGAGGTAAAGGCCCAGAACGATTACGAGGAAGAGGGTATAGATGCCAGCTTGTAGCCATGAGGTATTTGCATCAAAGCCCACTGATCCCGATAGGAAGGCTCCTACAAGGGATTGAGGCCCCACTATGGAGGTGAGATCAAAAATGTACGAATCTGCGCCCGGTAAGTATCCAAGCTCCTGGAATTCATGGACGGCGTAGGAGAGCACCCCAGCGGCAACAACGATCAAAGCCACGCCCGTATAGGTGAAGAACTTAGCAAGATCGATTTTTAACGTCGCCTTAAAAATTAAATAACCGATAGTTATTGAGGTAGCAAAGCCGGTTACTAAACCGAGCGCTGAACTTACGGGATCGGCGACACTGTTAAAGTTTGAGTAAACAAAGATTGATGTTTCAAGGCCTTCGCGAATAACGGCAAAAAACGCTACTCCAGCAAGGGCTAGAGGGCCTGCAAGGAAGGCGGTATCTACTTTATTTGCTAAATTGCTTCGTAAACTTCTCGCTGTTTTCTTCATCCAAAAAACCATCCATGTAACCAAGATGACTGCTAACAAAGAAGTCACTCCGGCAAACATCGCACTCCCACGCTCTGAAAGTGTTTGAGAGGTAAAGTTTAAAAGAGCGCCAAGGAGCAGGCTCAGGGCAACTGCACCTGCAACACCGATCCACACATAGCTCACGAGTGGCTTACGATTACTCTTTTGCACATAGGCGATCACAATCCCCACAATAAGGGCGGCCTCTAGGCCCTCACGCAGGGCGATTATGAACGAACTGAGCATGAGAAAAATGTAGAGGATGGTGGCGAATTACGCAACTCTTTCGTTGCGTAATTCATCACACCTCGGAGGTAGGTTCGCCCTCTGGCTCTTCGACGATCACAGCTTCGCGCTGAAGTAAGGCCGCGGCCACGGTAGGGGCCACTAATTCAATCTGCCATGCACGTGCGCCCAAGGCGACCATGGCAGCTCTAACCGAGGCCTCGTCGTATTCCTGGGTTGAAGCGGCTGGGGGCTGCCAGCACACACGGCGGATGATTTCAGGGGAGATGAGATTTTCAACGGGAATGTTGTTGGCTGTTGCGATCATGTCCACGCCCGCCCTAGCGTGGGAGAGTGGCGCAAATTTCTCCGGGAAGCGATCGCGCCACAGTTTTATCGGCGGCAACGTATCTGCCGCAGTACGAAGTGGTGGCCACTGGCTTTCTGGAAGTGCAACTGCTCGCGAAATAGCATCTAACCATGTCGCAAGATTTTCTAACCACCGTGCGCGTAAGCCAAGCGGGCGCAGTGCTTTTTCAAACTCTTTCTTAGTGACTGGGGCGGCAAGTGCCAGTTCAATGATGGCCGAGTCATTGAGAAGTTTACCGCCGGCAATATCTTGCGCCGATGCAATTGCATCTCGCGCGATCCAAAGATCTCGGATAATCGCTAAATGATCTCTACGTTTGATTTTGTGCATGCCCGAAGTTCGGCGCCAAGGGTCAATGCGCGGTGGTGGTGGAGGGGCTTTTAAAATTGCAGCAAACTCTTCTTCTGCCCATTCCAATTTACTTGCCTGTAAAAGAATTGAATGCATAACCTCACGTAATTCAACGAGAAGTTCGACATCGAGAGCTGCATACGTTAACCATTCTTGCGGAAGTGGTCGTGTCGACCAATCTGCTGCGCTATGTTCCTTGGCAAGCGTGACTCCCATCAGTGATTCCAATAATGGACCGAGACCTACACGCGGTAAACCGGCGATTCGTCCTGCTAATTCAGTGTCAAAAAGTTTTATGGGATTAATTCCAATCTCACGCAAGCAAGGCAAGTCCTGTGTGCTGGCATGCAAGATGACTTCATCGGTATTGAGTAACTCATTGAGTGAGGCCATGAGTGGATTAGCTAGACCAAATGGAATCGGATCAATTAAATGGAGCCCGCCTTCGTTTCGTTTAATCTGAATCAGGTATGCACGCGCGCTATAACGAAAACCAGAAGCGCGTTCGGCGTCTACGGCAAAGGGCCCATTTCCTTTTCTTAGCTCTGCAATTGCAGAACTAAGTGCCGCCTCCGTATCAATTACTGGGGGAGTTCCAGCGGCAGGTGTGAGCAGGGGAACTGCTTGGACAACTTCTTCCATCAAAATCCCTAACGGCGTCTTTGCGCATTAAGTGCAGATACGCCTGTTGGAATTGGCTCAAGACCGGCTACTTCAGATATGAGAGTGCACCAACCCGAGATATGTTTTATCAAATCCATAGGGTCAGCAACGAGTGGAGTCCAGGACGCACGAATTTCAATCTCTGATTCATCATGACGGGGTGATAATTTTCCAAACGAGGCGCTAGAAACACGCGTCACGGTTCCACTAGGAGCTGCAATGTCACATTCATTATCGGCCAATGATTGTAAAAACCAACTCCAGCCAACTTCTGGTAGTAAAGGGTCGGCTTGCATGACGACATCGACATCTGCGCGCACAAAGGTCACGCAGCGAAATTCACCGTCCCACGTCTCTTGTCCGCCAGGTTCATGGAGGAGCACAAAGCGTCCAGAGGCGATCTCATCTTCATCATCGCCTAAGAGGCCGTTGCTGACATCGGCTGAAAAAGCGAAGGCATACGTTGCCAGTTTTTGAGGTGGCGGAACTTCTTCAAGAATTACTTCCGTTCTGGGGGTGAACTCTCGCAGCTGATTGATTAATCTTTCGAAAGCTGCGGAATCCATCTTCCAAGAGTAAAGAATTAGAAAGGGATATTCAGGGAGGCAGGGCTGTAACCTTGTATGCATGGCATCACTTTTAGCGCTCATATCCAGCCTTCTATGGGGTAGCGCCGATTTTGAAGGAGGCCGCCTAAGTAAAAAGCATGCACCACTTGCAGTTCTAGGGGTCTCGCAAGTTTTAGGTTTAGTTTTTGGTCTTGTCCTAGTTGTCATTTCTTATAGTTCTAACCCAACGATTTTTTCAGATTTAAGTTTTATTCTTCCGGGAATTTGTGCGGGTTTTCTTGGTTACTGCGGTTTGGCATGCCTATACGCTGGTCTTGCATCGGGCAGCATGGGCGTTGTTTCACCAATAAGTGCCCTCAGTGCAGTTATTCCACTGACGTATTCGGTTATGCATGGAGAAAAACTCTCAGCGCTTACTTCCCTAGGGATAGTTTTTGCATTGGCTGGAGCATTTTGTGCAAGCGGACCAGAGTTAAGTGCCGGTCTGCCTCTGCGCCCACTCTTATTAGCAATTGGTGCGGCTTGCGGTTTTGGAACGGCATTAACTTTTATTTCGATAGGTTCGCAAACGAGTGCTTTGCTAACGATGGTTACCATGAGATTGACAACTTTTATAGTAACAGCTGGATTAGCAATCAAGTTTAAAACTCTGGGTGGCTTTGCCTCATCTGAATTTCTAGGTCTAGTTTTCATGGGTGTAGCAGATTTTCTAGCGAACTTGTTGCTTGGCGTTGCTTGCAACAATGGTTCGGTATCTGTTGCGATGGTTCTTGGATCTTTTTATCCGATTGCTACCGCTGTTCTTGCTTTCCGTTTCCTGAAAGAACGTTTACATTTTGTTCAATATATTGGAATAGTTCTAGCGGTAGCAGGCGTCGCTTTAATTTCAGCGTTCTAATTTACTGGCGTGATAGAACTTCGTCACGCCAATTTCATGCATTGCGCAGTGGGGGAAAGTTTTAAGTGCAGACTTCCAATCAAATGGATGCGAACCCCCAAGAGCCGGTGTAAGCGTTAGATATAGATCGTCCACTCTTTGTTTTTCGAGCAACTCTTTTACCAGTGAAGCACCAGCTTCAATGTGAATGTCTGCTCCGAACTCTTTTCTTGCCGCTTCAATTGCATCTGTGATGGATACATTCCACAAAAAAGCATCCGGGTTCTGCGGAACTGGATTAATCTCTCCACGGGAAATAATGACCAGGGGGACAGGTGTCTGTGAGTAAGGCTCCGTACGTGCGGTGTTTCCGCCGATAATGATGCAGTCATAGCCTTTGCGCCTTGCCAGGAAGTCGGCGCTATCTGCTGGAGTACTTATTCCGGCAGAGTTCGCGCTCCAGGTTGTGGAGCCATCGATGCCTACAACGAGGGAGGCTGTGATACCCATAGGGCTCATCATCGCATTTTCACGCCTACTTCACAGAATTAAGCCCTTCAAGAAGTTGAGCCGATGGGTTAAAGGTAGTTAGCCTGTGATGTATGTCAGCCCTATTTCGAGCCGCGTTTAGGGGGCTCGTGGGCGCAACCCTTGTTCTAACGGCACTAGCTCCATCGGCTCATGCTGCTCAGACTTTGGAGCAAGTTCAAGCAAAAGTGCAACGGTTAGAAGAAGATGCAACGAGTGCGGCAGAAGGTGCGCAAGAGGCCAAAGTTAAATTAATTGCACTCACTAAAACCCTCGATGGGATAAAGGCCAAAGCCGCCGTTCAAGGTAAGACGCTCAGTAACCTCCAGAAAACTTTAGGAGCAATCGCAATCGAGCAGTATAAAGCCGGTGGCTTAAGTCAGAGCTTAGAGTTGCTTTTTTCATCTGACCCAACGCTCTATCTCTCTTCGGCAGGATCACTAGATGCAATTACACGTCGGAAGTCTGCAGAGTTGCGCAAGTATGAAGCGGCACAACAGCGATTAAGTGCGACGACCTTAACCGTCAATGACAAGTTGGCGCTCGTTACCGCCGCGCAAAAGAAATTTAAAGCCCAGTCAGCACTTGCACTCTCCAAACTGAAGGAGGCGGAAGTACTTTTATCAAAGTTAAAGAAGGAGGATAGAGAACGTTTAGCAAAGCTAGCTGCCGCACAAGAAGATGCAGATCAGGCCTCATCTCAAGCAGCAGCGCTTTCAGCCAATGGTGTTTCTGGTAGAGCTGGAATTGCATTGAAATTTGCTCTCAAACAAATCGGAGATAGGTATGTTTTCGGTGCTGCAGGATTAGTAACGTGGGACTGTTCAGGATTAACAATGCGTGCTTTTCAAGCTGCGGGTGTCTCGCTACCGCATTCAGCAGCTGCTCAATCTCGAATGGGCAAGAAAGTTTCACTCAATGCACTTAAGCCAGGAGATCTTCTATTTTTCGGACGCCCGGTTTCACATGTGGGAATTTATTTAGGCGGCGGCAAGATGGTCCATGCCCCACGATCTGGCTCACGAGTAAAAGTTACAACGAGTGGATCGTTGGGTCGAAAACCATTGGTAGGAGCGCGACGTTATTAAACCCATAATTTTTGTTACTAATGATTTTGGTCCACGTGCCGGCGGTATTGAGACTTTCGTCATTGGACTCATTGAGCGCATGCCCTTTGGTTCAATTACCGTATATACATCTAGCCAAGGCGATACTGAGGATTATGACCTCCAATGGCAGCAGAAACATGGCGTAAAAGTGGTTCGAGATAGAGCAAAGATCCTGTTACCAACGCCTAGGGTAGTCAGTGCAGTAGCGCGAATTATTAAAGATAATCAGATCCAGATAGTGGCCTTTGGGGCAGCTGCGCCATTAGCGTTAATGTCACCTGTGCTCCGAGGCGCCGGTGCCCAGCGGATTGTTGCACTCACGCATGGTCATGAAGTGTGGTGGTCAAAGGTTTTTCCATTTAACTTAGCGATGAGATTTATTGGAAATACAACCGATGCATTAACTTATCTTGGAAATTTCACGCATCATGAAATCTCTCAATCATTGAGTTCTAGAGCCGCTAGCGCGATGGTAAAAATCGCCCCGGGCATTGATATAGATCACTTCAAGCCGGTAGATGCCACCGAGCTTAAAAGGCAGTTAGGTCTTGAAAATAAGAAAGTTCTTATCTCTGTTGGAAGACTAGTTCATCGCAAAGGCCAAGATAAGTTGATCGAAGCCATGTCGACCATTATCACTCAAATTCCAGATGCGCATTTAGTATTAGTAGGTGAGGGTCCTTACCGAAAATACCTCACTCATCTTGTTGACACTCTTGGTCTAACTTCGCACATAAGTTTTATTGGTCGCATTCAATATTCAGAGCTGCCAGCGTATTTATGTGTTGGTGATGTATTTGCGATGCCCTCTCGATCTCGGTTTTTTGGTCTTGAGGTCGAAGGTCTTGGAATTGTCTACCTGGAGGCTAGCGCTTGTGGCCTTCCAGTGATTGCAGGGGCATCTGGCGGTGCTCCCGACGCCGTGTTAGAAGGCGTAACTGGGGTGGTTGTAGATGGATTAGATGTTGCTGCAATTGCGAATTGTTCGATCAAACTTTTGCTTGATAGCCAGGCAAGCAAGCAAATGGGAGCTGCTGGTCGCCAATGGATCGAAGGGCAATGGCGTTGGGATTTATGGGCGAAAGAGTTTTCTGATTTACTACACAACTAATTTATGAATTCTGGCTTTATTTACTGCAGCGGTGCGATTTGTTACCTCTAACTTTCTAAAAATAGAGACTAAATGCGTCTTTATTGTAGATTGGCTTAAAAACAAAGTATGAGCGATCATTTCCGTAGTGTTTCCCGCTGGTAGCAGCGCTAAGACATCAAACTCTCGGGCAGTTAAGTGAAAACTATCTTTGCTCTTCATGATTGCGCGATTGAGACCCTTGGCCGAAAAGCTCAACGGGGACTTGGTTGAAAACTCTATTGCAGCTAGGAGCTCGACTAGTGGTGCGCTTTTACTTACAAATGCACTTGCACCGGCCTGCATTGCGGCGAGGATATGAGAATCATCTTGACTCAGAGTTAAAACTACGATTCCCAAAGTTTGTGAGAGTTTTCTGGCCCACAAAATAATATCGAAGCCACTTCCATCGGGAAGATTGAGATCTACAATAATTACGTCGGGATTGGCGTGTGCAATAACTGCTCGGGCTTCGGCCTGAGAAGCAGCTTCAGATGCGATTACATATCCGGCCGCTGTTAGTGCGCGCTTGAGCCCTTCTCGGACGATTGTGTGATCATCGATGATTGCTACTCGGGTCATGAGCGAATCCACGGAACTGTAATCACAATTCGTGTACCAGTGTTGGCCGAATCAATGGAGAGTTTTCCGCCTAGGTCCACTATCCGTTCGCTAGCGCCGCGAATCCCATCGTGCCCTTCTTTGGTCTGTGCCCCACCAACTCCATCATCAGAAATGGTTACTGTGACTGAATGAGCCTGAGCATGTTGGTCAATGTTGCGTATTAACTCATTAAATACACGGGATAACTCATAATTTTTATCGCTAGTGTGTGCGGAATCCTCAATCGGCTGCGTCAATCGCAGTTCGAAAATCTCGTGGCGAACACGTTCTATGACATCTGTGACACTAAACCTTAGCGCGCGAAGATCTGCACGCAGTTCATTTGGAGTGTTCTCTTTCGCAACTAATGAATCGATGAAATAACTCAACCCCACGAGATCTTGGGCTATGCCATCGTGTAACTCTTGTGCGAGTCTTACTCGCGATGTGGTGCTCACATAAGTTTTACTTGGTGAAGAGTTGTTCAATCTCCTGGGCGAACTCCTTAGCAACCACGTGTCGCTTAAGAGAGAGCTTGGCAGTTAAATGACCACCAGCAATCGTAAAGTCAGTGGGCAAGATAACAAACTTGCGAATTGATTCGGCTTTGCTGACCGCCTTATTTGCATCATCGACTGCAGTTTGAACTACGGCAATCAGATCTGGGTCGTGAGTTAAATCCTGCATGGATGCGCCCTCCTTTTTATTGTTGGAGACCCAACTCTTCAACGCATCTTGGTCAATTGTTACAAGTGCAGCAATAAACGGCTGGTTATCGCCAACTACCATGCACTGACTAACAAGGGGATGTGCACGTAAGCGATCTTCAAGTACGGCTGGCGCTACGTTCTTTCCTCCAGCGGTAACAATCAACTCCTTCTTTCTACCGACAATGTAAAGGAAGCCGTCATCATCGAGTTTTCCGAGATCTCCAGATTGGAACCAACGATCGCTAGTGAATACTTCGCTATCGGCAGCTGAGTTATTCCAATAGCCACGCATAACGATTGGTCCACGAATCAACACTTCGCCATCATCTGCAATTTTGATAGAGGTACTGGGTAGAGGGCGTCCGACTGATCCAACGCGCTGAGCTGAACTTACATTAAGTGTTGCGCCAGCGGTAGTCTCAGTTAAGCCATAGCCCTCCAAAATTGTGATGCCTGCACCGCGATAAAAGTGGCCTAGGCGTACGCCCAGAGGAGCTCCACCTGAAATGGCCGCCTCTACACGCCCGCCCATACCTGCACGTATCTTTGAGTAGACCAGCTTGTCAAAGAGCTTGTGCTGGAGTGAAAGTAATGGCGAAATAGATTTCTTATCCATCTTTTCTGAGT
>Ga0208566_1000124_pt1 | contig 56033 bp, 42 predicted proteins | sample PL_2010_150m_FD_184159 | JGI IMG/M metagenome (GOLD analysis project Ga0208566, IMG submission 184159) | Freshwater microbial communities from Powell Lake, British Columbia, Canada to study Microbial Dark Matter (Phase II) - PL_2010_150m... | ecosystem: Environmental > Aquatic > Freshwater >...
CTGGTATGTGCCGCCGCCCCCCAAATCGGTCGAGCCCCCGCCGCCGCCAAAACCGGTTGCGCCTGCCGTCCCGTTTTCTTATTTGGGCAGGCTGGAAGATACCCCGCAGGGCACGCTACTGATTTTGTCTGCCGGCAACAAGGTCTACACCGTGGCTGTCGGCGAAACCGTGGACAAAACCTGGCGCCTGGAAGGCGATGATGCCGGCAGCGTTCGCTTTACCTACCTGCCATTGGGGCTGCCGCAAACGCTCTCCAAAACGGCCAGAATTGTGCCCGCAAAACCGAATGAGACCCAAGGAACCCCTTCATGAACTCGATTTTTAAGATTAGTCACCTTGTTCTCTGCCTGCTGGTATTGACATCTTGCGCTTATGCGCCATGGCAGAAGGGCACCGTGCCTGGCGCTACGCCGGAACAGCGCATGTCAAACGTGCTGGAGTCACAGCAGAGTCAACCTGAAGATACGCGGTTGCGCAAGGATGCGCGTGTGATGCATGAGCAGGCGACCATCGAATTGCTGGCAGAGGCTGACAAGGCGGTCCAGAGTGGACGTACGGAAGATGCCCAGGCGCTTTATGGACGGGTGCTCGGCATTGATCCGTCCAATGAGCGCGCCCGAGCCGGCGATGCGGCCATCAAGCTGGCACAGGCTCATGCGTCCGAGGTGGCGGAGGCGCGCACGCTCTTTGCCAAAGGTAGCGTCGATGCTGCACTGGAAAAGATACACCGGGTGCTGCTGGAAGCGCCTGTGCAAGCCGGCGCGCTTGAATTGCAGGCGGAGATTCGTCGTAAGCAGTCTGCCACTGTACGCAATGAACCGCCCCGCCTCAAGCCGCCTTTCGACAAGCCGGTCACGCTGGAACTGCGCGACGCCAATATCAAGATGGTATTTGAGGCACTCTCCCGTACTACGGGCATCAATTTCATTCTCGACAAGGACATTAAACCGGAAACCAAGGCCACGGTGTTCATCAAGAAGGCACGCATCGAGGATGCCATCGAGATGGTGCTGGCGACTAACGGACTGCAAAAAAAGGTTCTTTCCGAGACCAATGCCCTAATCTTCCCCAATACCGTGCAAAAGCTAAAGGATTACCAGGACCTGATGATTCGCAGTTTCTATCTCTCCAATGCCAGCGCCAAGCAGGTGGCCTCACTGCTCAAGACCATGCTCAAAATCAAGGACGTGTACGTGGATGACCGGCTCAACATGCTGGTGGTACGGGATAATCCTGAAGTGATTCGCATTGCCGAAAAACTGGTGGCGGCTAACGATATGGCCGACCCCGAGGTGATGCTGGAGATGGAAGTGCTGGAAGTAAGCCGTAGCCGCCTGCAGGAGTTAGGCATTCAGTATCCCAGCCAGCTGGCGGTAGCGGGTTCAACCGCTGGCGCCACATCGATCACATTGGAGGCGCTGAAGCATCTGAACTCCAGTGCGATTAACGTTTCACCATTGCCTGCAGTCAATTTCAAGAAAACGACGGGCGATGTCAATCTGCTTGCCAACCCGCGCATCCGCGTCCGCAACAACGAAAAGGCCAAGGTACAAGTCGGCGACAAGGTGCCGGTCGTCACGACCACCGCTACTGCGGGGGTAGGTAGTTCTGAAACGGTGCAGTATGTGGACGTTGGGCTCAAGCTTGAAGTGGAGCCGCGCATTACGCTGGATGATTATGTCAATATCAAGGTGGCATTGGAAGTCAGTTCGCTAGGTGATAAAACTACGCTGACCAACGGGTCTATCGTGTACCAGATCGGAACGCGCCAAGCCAACACCCTGTTACGGCTGAAAGATGGCGAAACCCAGGTACTGGCTGGCCTGATTTCCGACGATGAGCGCAAGAACGCAAACAAGCTGCCGGGTTTGGGTGACATCCCGCTGTTGGGACGCTTGTTCTCCAATCAGTCTGATAGCAAGAACAAAACAGAGATCGTGCTGGCCATTACGCCGCGCATCCTCAGCAACATTCATCACCCCGATGCGGAGATGATGGAATACTGGTCCGGTACAGAGAGCACCATTTCAGACCATCCGCAAATCGCACTGCCGGCTGGCGGAGCCGCCACTGTCGGTACTGTGCGTAGTATGCCTCTGCGTCAGGTACCTGCGCCTGCACCTGATGCTATCCCGCAACAGGAACCGCCGACTGCAGAAACACCGAAGGAAGAAACTGTGCCTGCAGTGCCCGCGCAGCCTGTCGAAGCTGCACCCAAGGCCGAGGCCGAGCCGCCCAAACCGGTTATCGACCCGGCAGCTCCGCCCGCCAGCCTGTAATGAAACGTCACAGCGGCTTTACCTTGATTGAACTGGTGGTGACCGTCGCCATCGTCGGCATCCTCGCTTCCGCGGTGATACCGCTCGGGCAGTTGAATGTCAAACGCATCAAGGAAGCGGAGCTGCGTGCGGCGTTGCGTGATATCCGTTCGGCGCTGGATGCCTACAAAAAAGCCGTGGACGAGGGGCGGGTGGAAAAAGCCGTGGATGCCTCCGGTTACCCGCCTTCTCTGGAAATTCTCGTTCAGGGGGTGCCGGATATCCGCGACCCCAAAAAACGGCCGATGCATTTTTTGCGACGGCTGCCGCGCGACCCCATGTACCCGGACCCCGCTGCCAGCCCGCAGGAAACTTGGGGCAAGCGCAGTTATGAAAGCCCGCCTGATGCGCCACGCGAAGGCGCGGACGTTTACGATATCTATTCACTCAGCCGTGAGTCCGGCCTGAATGGTCTTTCCTACCAGGCATGGTGAGGCGTATGCGTCTTCGTTCATCCCGATACCAAGGATTCACGCTCATCGAGCTTCTGGTGGTGCTGGCCATTCTTGTGCTTCTGCTTAGCCTGGCCGCTCCACGCTATTTCAAAGGTGTCGATCGGGCGAAAGAAGCTGCCCTGAAACAGGACCTGGCTGTCGCGCGGGAGGCACTGGATAAGTTTTATGGTGACCAGTCGCGCTACCCCAACTCGCTGGAGGAACTGGTGGAACGCAAATACCTGCGCGTTGTGCCGGTAGACCCCCTTACCGACAGCGCATCCACCTGGGTGATCTTACCGCCCGCGAGCAACGTGCCGGGCGCTGTGTATGACCTGCACAGCGGCGCGCCCGGCACGGCGATGGATGGCACGCCGTATGCCGAATGGTAGCGTAGTTGCCGGTCAGCGCGGCTTTACCTACATGGGCCTGCTGCTGTTCATTGCCATCGCCGGTATTGCCCTAGCGGTGATCGGCCCAGTGTGGCATACCGAAGTGCAGCGCGAAAAGGAAAAGGAACTGCTGTTCGTTGGCGAGCAGATGGCGCAGGCCATCGGCAGCTATTATCTGAGCACTCCCGGCGAAGTCAAGCAATATCCGGTCAGTCTGGAAGACTTGCTGCAGGACAAGCGCTTTCCCGTGATACGTCGCCATTTGCGCAAAATCTATCCTGACCCCATGACGGGTAGCCCGGAGTGGGGGCTGACCAAGCAGCAGGGGCTTATTGTCGGGGTTTATAGCCTGTCGAAGTTCAAGCCAATCAAACAGGACGGATTTCCTGAAAAACTGGCCAGCTTTTCCCATGCCGAGAGTTACCAGGATTGGCGCTTCACTTTCTCGGTGGTTGCAGGCGTTGCCGCATCACCAGAGAATACCACCCCGGACGCCGCACCTGCAGTCTCATCAAGCACCGCAACTTTCCCCGGATATGACTCTCCCGGCGTTTCATCACCGGCTTCCGGGACACCGCCCCCTCAAGCCAGCGCCAAGGATAGCTATGCCTCCTGTAGTGGCGAACAATCCGCAGAAAATGCGCAATGCCGTGCCGGTTGTGGTCAATTGGCAAGCGCCGCTTGCCGGAGCTGTTTTGCTGCAGCTTTCGAGCATTATCGTGCTTGCCTGGACGGGCGATAGTTATCAGGGCTTGTGGGACAGTTCTCGATAGATTTTCAGTACCTGCGGCACATAACGCCGGGTTTCCTTGAAAGGTGGAATGTGCGAACCGAAGCGCATGACGGCTGCCGGCCCGGCGTTATAGGCGGCCAACGCCAGGCTTAGATCGCCCTTGAACATCTGTATCAGCTCCTGCAGATAACTGGCGCCGGCGCGGACATTCTGCATCGGGTCGTAAGGGTCGCTCAGGCCGAAGCGTCGGGAAGTGGCCGGCATCAGTTGCATCAGACCCTGCGCGCCGCGCGGCGAAACAGCCTTGGGGTTGTAGCCAGACTCGGCGGCGATTACAGCATGCAGCAGGGACGGATCCAGCGCGGCATTCTGTGCTGCGGCCCAGACCGCATCGGCGAACGGCATGTTGACAATGGCGGCAGACGGCGGCGTGGAACTGGTGATCGAATCAGCCTTGCTATCGGCAATCAACACCTGATAGCCACCCTCTGGCGGGATATTGCTGAGGTGGATTTCTTGTTCCGTGTCGCCGCTCAGATAAATGTCTGCCTGGGCGGCAGGAATCGCGACATAAAGGGCCACAAGTATTGAAATAACGCGGGATAGATGGATATTCGGCAGCATAACCATAAAAATCATAGACCGATTTGGTGACAAGCCGATTTACGTCCGGCGGGGCTATGTAGTCCTTTCGGACTATATCCATATGACAGCGATGTCATATTCGTTTGCTATAAGTCACGTGAGTCATTTAGGAACTACAAACCCATCATGCATCGCTTTTCCAATGTTGCAGCATGGCTGCTCGTGCTGCAGGTGGTATTTTTTTCGCCGGCTGCCCACGCCATCGTGGGCGGAGACCCAAATGGGGTGCCGGCAGATTCCCCGCGGTCTAGGGTGGATCCCAATGTGCCGTCTTCTCCCTGGGCTGGCGTAGGCAGTATTTCTGTCGGTGACCGGGACTACACCGCGACGCTGATTGACCCGCGTCATGTGCTGACCGCAGCGCATGTTGTTAATGGTGCTAGGGCGGATAGCGTGACCTTCACGCTCAATGCCGATGGCGACGCGTCGCAGCGAATCGCGGCGCAAGCGATTTATGTCAATCCCGACTATCACGGTTTCACGCCGGCATCCGATGGCATTGTGCATGCCGACCTGGCAATCGTCGAACTGAGCGCCCCGGCGCCGGCAAACGTGCCGACCTATGCCCTGTATACCCAGCCGATCAAGCCGGGGACGCTGTTGACCCTGGTTGGTTACGGTGCCGGTGGCGACGGAGTACATGGGGTTGCAGAGGGAAGCGCCAGCAGCCATTGGAAACGCGTGGGGAGCAACATGGCCGATGTCCTCTTTCCCGGTCTGAACGGCAAAAAAAAACTGGAAGCCTATCTCTTCGATTTTGATGGGCCTGATGCCTCATCCAGTTTTGTCGGTGGCACGACGCTGGGAAATGCAGTTGAGGCTACATTGGGGGTCGGCGATTCGGGAAGCCCAGCATTCGTGCTGGATGACGGCGTCTGGCGTCTGGCAGGCGTGAATACCTTTGTGACCGGATACCGCAACGGCCCGGCCCGGCCCGGGGTCTTCGGAACTGGTGGGGGGGGAATGCTGGTGTCCGGCTATGCCGACTGGATTAGCGCTACCGTGGGTGCCTCTGCAATCGTTTCGCCGGTACCGGAACCGATGTCTGCAGCGTATTGGGTGGGCGGGCTGCTCATGATGGTATGGGTCATGAAAACCCGACGCGACAAGGCCGGTGCTTAATGCAATCAAACCGCCACGCACTCTTAACATGCATGCCATAAATTCCGGGCAAAATGCCCAACTGCCCGTCCATACCCCAGTGAGCACAATGACAAATAACGATGGTCTTACCTCAGACCAGATGATGTTTTTCCTTGAAGTGATTGATGCTTCGCTGCGCATTACCCGCAGGGATCAGCTCTATTTATGGCTCCAGGGCAGCTGCCAGAATCTTATTCCCCATGAAGTGCTGCTATGTGGCATACGCCAGGGTAACGAGCAGGAATTTCATTTCGAGAGCTTCATCAGTACACGCTATGTCACTGAGCAGCATGTTGCGGCAGCCACACAGGAGGAGGGGGTGGTTGCGCGGGCAATCGCATCCTGGCGCCGCACCCGCCGCCCGACTTTGCTGGCAGACGGGTTAAGTCCAGGAGATTTTGGCGCTTATGTTGTCCCATTTGCCGAGAGGGTGGGCGCGTTGCAGGAGATAGAGTTACGCAATATCGCAGCCCACGGCATGGGTAATCAGGATGGCGGCATTTCCACTTTTTTCTGTTTTTCGCGGGTTCCGGGCCAGCTTAATGCAAGTCACGCATATATTCTGGAGTTGCTGGTTCCGCACTTGCATGTGGTGGTAACCCGCGTACTTAGCAATATCCACATGCTATCCGGGGTAGGCGAAATTAGAAGTCCCATCACAACGCGCGAACGCGAAATTCTGCAATGGGTGCACAAAGGCAAAACAAACTGGGAAATTTCCATGATCCTTGAGATCAGCCCGCTCACGGTCAAAAACCACGTACAAAATATCTTGCGCAAACTTAACGTGCAAAACCGCAGCCACGCTGCGGTCAGGGCATCCCAACTGGGGTTGGTGAAAGTCTGACTCGACTCAACCTCAGTCACGCCCCGGGCGCGGCGCTCCAGGAAGCGATTTTTTACAACGGTTTTCGAGAGGGAATGGAAAACGAACTGCATCAATGGAGAGGCACGGCTTTGCTGCGCAGCAGTAAAGCCGTCGTTCAGCGTTTTAGTGCTTCTGCTTGATGGCCTCCACCAATTCCTGCGGGGATGCGGCCTGGTAGCCGCTTTCGAGATAGATGGTGGGGGTAGCCATTACGCCCAGATCGTCAGCGAGTTGCAGGGTGGCATCGAGCGGATTGGTGCAGGTTTTCTTGTCGGGCAATTTGCCTTCGGTCATCCAGCCTTTCCAGGCGGCGCCACGATCATCCGCACACCAGATGGACTCGGCCTTCCACTTGGACTCGGGGTGTAATTCCTGCAGCGGGAACAGAAAGATATAAGCGGTGTAATCGGTGACGCCGAGTTTCTCCAAGCCGGTTTCCAGCGATTTGCAGTAGGGGCAGTCCGGGTCAGAAAATACGGCGAAACGGTAGGCCCCACTGCCTTTCTTGATTGCGATGGCGTCCTTGAACGGCAGGGAATCGAACTTGATCGCGGTCAGCTCCTTCAGCCGCTCATCGGTCAGGTTACGTTTGCTGGCGTCTTCAACCAGTCTGGAGCCTGCCAGCACATATTTCGCGGATTTATCGACGTAAATAATGCTGCCGTTGGCAAACACCTCATAAAGCCCCGGAATGGGCGATGACGCCACGCTCTTGACTTTCAGGCCCGGGTTGCCTTTTTCTAGTTGTGCCTTGATCGCATCCATGTCGCTGTCGGCCATGGCGCCAAACGGGATCAAAGTTGCCAGTGTTGCGGCTGCAAGCCGGTTTGCAAATGTCATTCTGTTTATCTCTAAGAAGTTAATGAAGAGTAATCATAGCTTGCAGCATGTTACGGGGTTGTGATCCTTGCCGTGATGGCGGGTTATCAGCGCAAACGGACTTTATCAGAGCCTCTCCTGAATTCAGCCTGTGACGGCTACCCGGAAATTTCCATGTGAAGGCATAGTCCGTTCGGACTAGTCGCCGGCGTTTTCCTTTCATGTTGGTAAGGCATGATCCGTACGTTCCAAAAGCGACCTTGGACAGATAGCCGCTCGGAGGCTAAGTAGTCCGAAGGGACTATATCTTCAACATAAACGCATCACAGTCCTACCTTACGATGCTCCCCAGTCGCTACCCGAGCAGGCACGATTCGGTGACCCGGAAGCCACAGGGGCCGAAGCTGGCGACACCATGCAACAGAACGTGCAACAGAATTAAATGGGCAACATTTTTCTTAGCAGTACTTTTTAGGAGAGCAAAAATGAACTTCAAGATGAAAGCAGTAGTCGCCGCTATCGCGCTGACCGCTTCCATGTCCGCCAGCGCGGCCATGAGCAACACAGCTTCCGGCGATTCCAGCCTGATCATGACGATGCTGGATACCACCGCCGGCGTTTCCGCCACTTTTGACCTTGGCTACACTAAGAGCACTTTCGATCAAACTGTCAACAACATTTGGAATGTCAGCACCGGCAACTACGCTGCTGCCTGGACTTCTTTCTGGGCTGCTGCAACGACTGCCAATACCCAGTACGCAGTATTTGCAGGTGACGGTTATGGCGGCGTTGTTGCCGGCGACAAGTCTGTTTTTACCACCACCAACGTTACCGGCACTTTGCCTGCTATCTCAAACAGCGCGCTGGGAACTATGGAGGCCAACTTTGACATCTTTATCGCGAAAAATAATGCGCTGTCAAATGGCGCTGCCAGTTTCGCTGATTCAACAATGGGCCAAGCCTACGCGGGTAATGGGGTCGGGTATGGCACCAGCGGCAAGATTGCCGCTACTGGTGGCGATACCAATGCCCTGATCGGTACCAGCATGAAGGTTATTAACATTGTCCGTACCGGTGTCGCCGGAAATACGAGCCAGTCTGTGTTGAGCGTGAATGGTTACAACCCCACCTTCAACCTGAGCGCCACCGGCGACCTGTCCTATGTGGCCGTACCGGTGCCGGAAGCCGACACCTGGGCCATGATGCTGGCCGGTCTGGGCCTGATGGGCTTCATCGCTCGTCGCCGTACGCAGGCTTAATTGATCCATTGCCACTCCGGCTTGCGCCGGAGTGGCAAAACATGACGTTTACTTTATCTACTTTGATCTAGGAGCTTCAAAATGCAAATCAAACAAATCTTTCTGGCTGTTGCCGCTACTCTGATAGCCGGCCAAGCCGCTGCCGCAGCCGTAACACAGGCTGACATCGTTGCCGCACGTACTGCCGGTACTCTGCAGGAAACCTGGCTGTCCGGCGCTTCTGCCCCTACCTTCAACATTTTTGATGGTTATGCCCTGGGTTGCGATGCAGATACGATCCGTATCTTCACCAACAACGCTACGGTTGGCAGCGGCAAGCCGGGCTCCATCGGCAACATCAATGCCTATGCTTGCAAGCGCGCCGGCGTTGTTTCCGTGATGTACCACAACGTGGATGGCGGTTCTTTCAACGCCTATGCACCACACCTGACCGGCACTGCGCCTGATGGTAGTGCCATGCCGTTGCATTTGCAGCGCGTCAAGAACCTGGGCACGGTTGCCTGCACGGTTTCCGGCACCTATACCACTTCTGCTCCTTACGCTCCTTCCGGCAGCATTCCGGTTTCGGCTAATTGCGCCAAGGGTGATCCGCTTGCCACTGCTGACGGCGCAATCACCAAGCCGGCCGGTGGTTTCTCCGATGTTGAGGCAGCGCTGTGGGGTGTGGATGTTTCTGCCGCCGGTTCCGAAGCTGATGCTAATGTCACCCAGACATTCGGCGTAGTCGTGACCCCGGTCTTGTACCGTGCACTGCAAGCTGCCCAAGGCATGTCGGCTGCCGCTATCGCCGCAGACACTGCTTTTGACCCAGCCCTTGCACCTAACATCACTTCGTCGCAATATGCCTCTATCGCCGCACTGGGTGGTGGCTATCAGACCGACTGGAGCCCGATTCTGGGCGCCGCCGGTGTCGGCAAGACTGTGTATCTCTCCAAGCGTGTAGCTACTTCCGGCACACAAGCATCTTCCAATGCTTTCTTCCTGAGAAATCCTTGCGCAAGCGGTGCTACTCTGGGCCAGTTGTCGCCTGCCGTACTGCCTAACCCAATCCCGACCTTGAGCATCAACGAAGCTTCCAGCACCGGCAATGTCAAGACCAACATGACCGCCATCAACAATGCCGGCAACTTTGGCATCGGCGTGGTTTCTCTTGAAAACAACTGGCGCACCGAGAATGCTGCAAACGGCGGTTATCGTTTCGTCAAGCTGGATGGCGTGCATCCGGAAGCGAATGGCGATACGGTTTTTGGACGCAACAGCTCGATCAATGGCCAATACAACTTTGTAATGGAAATGAAGTCGTTCGTTGCCAACACGGCTGATACTTTCGGTGCTGCGTTGATTCCTACCATCGCTGCTGCTCTGGGCAACCCAGGCAATTGTGCTGACGTGCCGCGCGGTCTGTCCCTCAACCCGAATGGTGGCTCTTCCTGCACCGTGGGTATTGAAGTGGTCAAGGGTACCAAGTCCGGCAACAATTGCTCGCCAATGCAACTGTACTACTAATCGTCATTTCATGATGATGGGGCGGCTTATGTCGCCTTTGCTGTAGGAACACTCCCCCGCTTGCGGGGGAGTGTTTTTTCATTCAATTGCAATGCAAATGAATGAAAATCTGTAGTTCAGTTAAATGTGATGAGAAAAAATCCGTGCGCATATTGGTATTGCTACTGATAGGTCTGATGCATCTTTCTGCCATGGCGGATGTGGTTTCCGAGGTGCCGGATGGCACAACGCCGGATGCCGACCCCATGCCATCTTCTGCGTCTGCAGCGCCTCCCGAGGAAAATGCCGCTTTCGATATCATGGAATACCGTATAGAAGGCAACACGGTTTTACCCAAGGGCAAGATCGAGGAAACGGTCTATCCATTTCTGGGCGAGGCCAAGACCGTGGAAGACGCGGAGCAGGCACGTGCCGCGTTGGAAAAGGCGTTTCACGATGCCGGCTATTTGACGGTGCTGGTCAACATCCCAGAACAAAAGGTCGATAGCGGCGTAGTTCTCCTCGAAGTGCAGGAAGGCCAGGTAGAGAAGCTGCGCGTGGTCGGCTCCCGATATTATTCCCTTGGTGCAATCAAGGATCGCGTGCCGGAACTTGCCGAGGGGCATGTGCCTTATTTCCCGGCGATGCAGAAGCAGATGGCATCCATCAACTCTACGCCGGATCGCCAGGTGGCCCCGGTGTTGCGGCCCGGCAAATCGCCGGGCAAGGTCGAGGTCGACCTTAAGGTGCAGGACAGTCTGCCATTTCATGGCAGCATCGAACTCAACAACCGCTATTCGGCGAACACTACCCATACACGGCTGAACGGTTCCATGCGTTACGACAACCTATGGCAGCGCGACCACAGCATCAGCATCAGCTTTCAGTTGACGCCGGAAAATACCGATGAAACCAAGGTGCTTTCCGCAACTTACCTGATCCCTACCGGCGGTGATTATTGGGCGCTTTACGGCGTGCTTTCGAAAAGCAACGTGAGCGCGGTGGGCGATGTGAGTGTGATCGGTAACGGCAACATTTTCGGCCTGCGCTATATCCATCCCTTGCCGGCACTCGAAACCTTTTCCCACAGCCTGACGCTGGGTATGGATTACAAGGATTTCCAGGAAACCACGGCGCTGCTGGGTGGAGACAGCGCTACCACGCCTATTGCCTACACGCCTTTTTATATCGGCTACGACAGCACACTGGAAGGCGAGCGCAGCACGACGCAGATGAATCTGGGCGTCACCTTCTCCCTGCGCGGGTTCGGTAACGATGTGCAGGAATTTGCAGATAAGCGCTATCTCGCAAAACCGGATTTTGCTTATGTGCGCGCCGACCTCAAGCATACCCAGCAACTGTTTCTGGGCTGGAAACTGTTCATGAATGTCACCGGGCAATTATCCAACGGGCTGTTGATTTCCAACGAGCAGTTCGCCGTCGGTGGCGCCGACACGGTGCGCGGCTACCTCGAATCCAATTCGCTAGGCGACCAGGGGACGACCGGAAAACTGGAGTTGCGCACCCCTTCCCTAGCGAAATTCATCTCGGACCAAATCGGCGATCTGCACGCGCTGGCGTTCTATGACGCCGGCTACGTCCGTATCCGTGAACCGCTCCCCAGCCAGACGGAAAAATTCAATCTTGCATCCGCCGGCGTGGGCTTGCACCTCAAGGGCTGGAACGGCCTGTCCGGTGCGCTGGATTATGCGCGGGCGCTGCATACTGCCGGGCAGGTCAACGAGGGCGATGATCGCCTGCATTTAAGCGTTGGCTACGACTGGTAATGAGAAAATATCCGAGGTGATCCGATGAACAGACAATTCTATCGACTTGTGTTCAGCAAACACCTGGGGATGTTTGTTCCCGCGCCGGAAACCGCCTCCGGGCGTGGAGGCAAAAGCTCGTGCAGCCTTGCGCGCAACCGTCGCCGTGCATTGCTGGTTGCTGCGGTATCTGCATTGACATTGAATCAAGCCTTGGCAGCCCCCCCATCCCCTACGGCGCTCCCGACAGGCGGCGCTATTACCTCTGGTACTGGCAACATTGCAACGGTTGGAAGTGCGATGACAGTGAACCAGAGCACTAACAAAATGATAGTCAACTGGGGCAGTTTCGATATCGGATCCAAAGCCAGCGTCAACTTTGCGCAACCTAGCAGCACAGCCAGTGTGCTTAATCGGATCGGCGGAAGTGACCCTAGCCAGATTTATGGCAGCCTGACGGCTAATGGCCATGTCTATCTGGTTAACAGCAACGGCATCATTTTCGGCAATAGCGCGCAGATCAATGTAGGTTCGCTGACGGCAACCACGCTTGATGTGACGGATGCTCTGTTTAATGCAGGTCTCCTCTCCAACAAGGCCTTGCCGGTATTTTCTGGCACTGGCGGGTTCGTTCGCGTCGAAGAGGGGGCGGCGATCACCGCCGCCACCGGCGGCCGGGTGATGTTGCTGGCGCAGGATGTTGAAAACAAAGGCGTGATCTCGACCCCGGACGGCCAGACCATTCTGGCGGCAGGCCAAAAAGTCTATTTACTTGATAGCGCGGATCCGGCTGGTCTGCTGGTCGAAGTGGATTCTGGCGGAACGGCGACCAACCTCGGCAACATTATCGCACAACGCGGCAACGTGACCCTGGTAGGGCTGGCGGTGAACCAGCAAGGCCGCATTACGGCCTCGACCTCGGTGCGCGCAAACGGCTCCATCCATCTGCTGGCACGCGATACGGTTACGGTGGCCAGCACTACCACTAATGGCGTAACGACAACCACCCAGACTGCCACACGTGGCGGCGTGGTGACGCTGGGCAAAAACAGTGTGACGCAAATTGACGTTGAGACGGGCGACAAGGAAGAGGTGCTCGATTCGCAGGTGTTGGGGACTTCTCGCGTTAAAATGAGCGGTGGGGTAATCAATATCGATGGCAGCATTATTGCCCATGGCGGCGAAGTCAGCGCGATTGCTGCTTTTGACCCCAGCCTCCCCGGCAATGCCAGGACGGCGGCTGCGGCAGTGGATGCGACGCGCGTTTATCTGGGCGAAGACGCGTTGATCGATGTATCCGGGGTTGACGCTACTGCGCTCATGTCCCGTAACCAGCTGGAAATCCAGCTGTACTCCGAACAGCTGAAAGATACGCCCTTGCTGCGCGGCAGCAGTCTTGTGGGCAAAACGATTTATGTGGACAGGCGCAATGTGGACGGGCGCAATGGCGCCACGCTGGTTTCCGATGATGCGTTGGCCGCCGCCGAGGCGCTCAAGGGAAAAACCATCGCCGAAAGAATGTCGGCTGGCGGCACGGTGACGTTGGCAGCGCAAGTCGGCGATGTGGTGATGCATTCGAATTCCGTCGTTGATGTATCCGGAGGCAGCGTCAACTATGAAGCCGGATATCTAAAGGAAAGCAGGCTAACGTACAAGGGCAAAACGGTTGCGATTGCCAATACCGACAGAAACACGCTTTATGATGGCCTGGCCGATACTTACAGCATAACGGACGCGAAATGGGGCGTGACACGCACCTGGAAACTGACGGGCGACCAGGGCAAGTATAACGCGGCCTATACCGATGGCAAAAACGCAGGCACGCTGAATATCACGGCGCAAAATGCCGTCATGGAGGGCAATCTCAAGGCAGTGACCCAGCCGGGATATCGGCAACGCAAAAGCCAGCCTGATGGGGGTACCTTCAATTTCACGCTGAATACCCCCGCAACCGGTGTCACCACGGCTTTCCGCATCGTGCAGGATGCTCCCGACAGCTTGACCAACCCTACCAACCCCTTTACCACCGTAGGCGATTATGACGCAGGCACGGGCATGTTTGTGCAGGGAAGTGCGTTGTCGAACCCCGAGATACTGCTTGGCAACAGCCTGTTCGCTAATGGCTTCAGCAAATTCACGCTGGATACAAAGGGCGCCATTGCGGTGGATGCCGCCATTCAGACCAAGCCCAAGGGCTCGGTCACCATGACGACGACTGACCGAGCCGTCGTCAATGCCGATATTGTGTCGCCGGGTGGAACGATAGCGATTACCGGTGGCGATACGACGCTGGCGGATCACGTCACCATCAGCGCATCCGGGCTGTATACCAAAGATATGGGCAGCAGCGGCGCCTTGACTTCTCCAACCGTAATCGATGGCGGCAGCGTTAGCATCAAGGAAAGCGATAACGACAAGGGCGGACTCACGCTGGGTGACGGCGTGGCGATCAAGGCCGATGCTGGCGCCTGGCTCGACTCCGCAGGCAAGCTGTCAGGAGGCAAGGGCGGGAGCGTGACGCTGAGCGGAGTTTCCCGCCTGGACCAGGTGGATGTTTCCGCATATGGCTTCAGCTATGGGGACAACAGCAACAAACTCACCCTGAACGCCTTGGGCAGCCTTCAGGCGGGCGGGCTGGATCCGGCTGCCGGCGGTGTCCTGTGGTTGTCGGAAGCGTTTTTCGGCAAGGGCGGATTCGCAAACTATACCTTGGCAACCATTCAGCCTAACACCGGCACCCTGGCCAGCATCCTGATTGGCGATGCGGCGGGCAGTGCCACGGAAATCCATCCGCAAACGCAAACGCTGAGGGTGAACGACGGATATCGCGCAATGGCCAGCGGTACCGATATGGCCAATGTGGCCAGTCCGGTGCTGCAGGCAGACTACCTGCGCAGCCCGGCATCCATCTCGTTCACAACGGCAGGCACATTGACGGTGGCTGAAAATGCAACGGTCAGAACCGATGCGCCAACCTCGGGCAGTGGTGCCTCCATCGCGCTGCAATCGCAGGGGCAGATGAATATTCTGGGCAGCCTGATTGCGCCCGCAGGCAGTATCAGCGCAACGATCAGCGGCAAAATGGCTGACTTGGCCTACGACAACACTCTTAGCCTGTATGTCGGCCAGTCGGCCAGGTTAAACGCTGCCGGATACTATGCTGTTAGGCCGTCCGGCAATGGCGTGCTGAATGCCGGAGTGCGGGACGCCGGCAGTATTAGCCTGGATGGTGGCGAGCGCGCAGTCGTGGTGTTGAAGGAGGGCAGCGTGCTGGATGTTTCTGGCGTTTCCGGCGCAGCGGATATTGCATCGAGCACGGGGTATCGCAGACAGACCCTGTATGGCGCGGCGGGCAGCATCAATATTGCCGCCCGTGACGGCATGGTGCTGGATGGTGACATGCGCGCGGCGTCCTCCGGAACCGGTACCGATGGTTTACTTACCCTGACATTCAAGGGTGGTGACGATTCACTTAACATGCACCCCAACGGCGCGCGGGCGTTGACCGTAACTCAGGACAAGCATCTGCTGGGAGCCGGTCTGCAAGCTGGCGATGTGCTGGCTGCTGTCACCGGCGGCGGCGCGATATCGGCCAAACAGATTGCCGATGCAGGGTTTGGTAGTGTCACGCTGGATGTGGATAGAAGCGTTGCCGGCGACAAGGTGGTGTTGTCCGACGGCTTGAGCCTGCAAGTGCAAAACTCGCTTACCCTGAAGACGAGCTTGCTGGAAGTGGCTGGTAGCGGTATGGCAGCGCTGGCTGCGGATTATGTGGCGTTGGGCGGGGATTCGACTGAGACCGCAGTTGCAGGCGCCGCCGAGCTGCAGGCCCATGCCAAATGGATAGACCTGGTCGGTAATATGGCGGTGTCCGGGGTCAATAAAACCACCTTATCCGCCGATCTGGACATCCGCGGACGCGGCACCAAGGCGACGGTTGAAGGCTCGCTGGTGGCGCCAGGCGCCATGGTGCTGAGCGCCCGCCAGATCTACCCGGTGACCAGAGGCGTTTTCCGTTTTGAAACGACCGGCAGCGGCAGCAGCATCGAGGTGAAACCCAGCGGCGTGGCTGCCACGACGATCCCGCTATCGGCGGCAGGACAGTTGACGCTGAAGGCGGACAACATCATCCAGGGCGGCGTTGTGCGTGCGCCGCTGGGGCAGATTACGCTGGATGCCGTGAGTACCCTGACGCTCAAGGCCGGCAGCCTGACCTCTATTTCTGCCGAGGGCCAGTTGATTCCTTACGGCCTGACGGTTCTGGGCGGCTTGAGCCTGCTGGCCTCCAAGGATCTGTCCAGCGATACTCCCAGTCTCACCGCTTTGACGGATAAAACTGTAACGCTGAAAGCGCCTTTGGTGGATATGAAGACCGGCGCGACGGTGGATATTTCCGGCGGCGGCGACACCCTGGCTTATGAGTGGATCAAGGGTATAAATGGTTCCAGCGACATCCTGGGCAAGACCGGCGTTTATGCCGTGATCCCGACCTTGCAGGGCGAGTACGCGCCTTTCGATTACAACACCCCCCCGTCCGATTCCGGCATCAATGCGGGCGACGCGATCTATCTTTCGGGTGTGCCGGGACTGAAGGCCGGCAGCTACACCCTGTTGCCGGCCCGCTACGCATTGCTTCCTGGCGCCTACATGGTACAGGCCTCCGGCACCGCACTCGCTTCCGGGCGCAATGCCGCACAGGTGGATGGTTCTACCCTGGTTTCCGGCTATCGTCTCAATGGTTCTTCCAGAGATACGCTGGACAGCACATTCAAGGTGACGTCGGGCAGCATTTTTCACACCGCCAAAGGTGCAATCACCCATGCGCCTTCTGAATACAGGCTGACTACGGGCAACCAGTTCTTTACCAATCTGGCCGCCGATAAGGGCACCGGTGTTCCGCAACTGGCCGCCGATGCCGGCCAGTTGGTGATCAATGCCGGTACTGGCCTGGTGCTGGATGCGAGCATACTCGCGAACAAGCCGGAAGGAGCGCGCGGTGCGAAGGTGGATATCACGTCCGACAAGATCGAAGTGGTTTCCGGCATAGGTGCGGCTGACGGCAGCCTGCAACTGACGGCAGCCTCCCTGAATGGCCTGAATGCGGAAAGCTTGCTGCTGGGCGGTGTTCGCACACAGGGAAGCGACGGCGGATATAACATTGATATGAGTGGCACGAATGCTGCCAGCAGCGTGGTGTTTGCCAACGATGCCGACCATGCGCTGGAAGTGAAGGAACTGATCGCCGCCGCCAGCGATACGCTGACCGTGAACAGCGGAGCGGTGATACGTACCGCAGCAAACAACCAGGCAGCGGGCAGTACCAAGAAGTTGTCCGCGAGTGGCGATGGCGCATTGCTGGCGGTGTCAGCGCTGAACGATATCGAGTTCAGCCGCAGCGGCGCATCCAACGTCAAAGGCACGTTGAATGTTGCCAGCGATGCCATTGCCGGGGATGCCAAGGTGACGGCGCGACGCTCCATGGTGCTGGATTCGACCTTCGCAGCCAGTCTGGCAGGCTCGACCAGCGTGGCGGACGGCGGCACCATCACGCTGGGAGCGAATCGTGTGGTGCTGGGCCAGGCCGATGCCTCGGTGACGGGGCTGCGGGTGAGCGATACCTTGCTGGGCAGTTTCGGCAATCTTTCCAAAGTCACGCTCAACAGCTACAAGAATATCGATGTCTACGGGCCGGTGAACCTGGGCAACAGTAATCTGAACCTCACGCTGAATGCGGGTGGTATCGCCGGGCACATGAGCAACAACCAGGTCGCAACCCTGACTGCCAGGGATTTCGCCCTGAAAAATTCGCAAGGCGCGGTTTATGTGCCTGCAAGCGTCGCCGCGGGAAGTGCGCTGAACATCAATGCCAGTAATATCACGCTGACAGGCGGTGCAAGTGCAACTACGACCAATACCGTGATTGGCGGTTTCGATCAAGTGAACCTGAATGCCGCCGCCGAGGTTTCGTTCAGCGGTACCGGCACTACTTCCGTCAACGACGCATCGCAAACCGCGATCACCAGTTCACGCATCACGGCAGCCACTGCGGCGGATTACACCCTCACCGCGGCGGGCAGCCTGACCACCGCCATGACAGCCAGTCCGGCGACTACGCTGGTCGATTATGCCACAGGCCTGGGCACCAACCTCGGCGCCAAACTCACGCTGGCAGGGGCCGGCGTGACGCTGGGCGGCAAGGTGGAGCTGCCCTCCGGCAAATTCCTGGCGCAGGCCACGAGCGGCAACCTGACCGTGGCAGCCGATGCCAATATCAAGGCGGCTTCGGTTCCGGTCAAATTCGACAAATACACGCAATACACACCGGGCGGCACGGTGACGCTGCAGGCTGACCTCGGCAATGTGGCTGTGAACGGCGGCGCGGTGGTCGATGTTTCCGGTGGCGACGGCGCTGATGCGGGCACACTCAACGTGACCGCGACCAATGGCGCTACGACAATAGCAGGCACCTTGAAGGGACAAGCCTCGTCAGGGCATCAGACGGGCAGTTTCGTGCTCGATACCAAGACCCTGCCCGACTTCTCCGGCCTCAACACCGCGCTCAATAGCGGCGGCTTTACCGCTTTGCGCGATATGCGCGTCCGGACTGGCGACCTGACGGTTGCCGCGAGTGACACGGTAACGGCCCAGCATGTCGTCTTGAGCGTGGATGGCGGCAAGATCGACGTGGCGGGTACCGTGGATGCAAGCGGCAGCAATGGCGGCAAGGTCGAAATCTATGCCAAAAATGATCTGACGCTTAAAGCGGGCGGAAAGCTGCTGGCACGCGGAACAGCGGATACGGTCACCAAGGGTGATGGCAAAGGAGCCGGTGGCAGCGTCCTGCTGTCTTCCGATAGCGGAACAGTCAAGGCCGAAGTGTTTCAAGCCGATGGGGTAACGCGACTGGCCAATGCCGCGCTGATCGATGTTTCCGGCGACCAGGTCGGCCCCCTCATGGGTGATCCCGGCGTGGTGACATTGCGCGCAGGCCGCAGCGGCGTCAATAATGCGGCATTCAACCCGGTGACGACGACCGGCAGCGCGACCGCCTATACGGTGAGTGGGGTCACGCTGACCAGGGGCGTGGTCGTGGCCTTCAAGCCGAACATCCAGAATAGTGGCACGACGCCGACGCTGAACGGCAAGACGATCAAGAAGAACGGTGGCGACGCCCTTGCTGCGGCCGATCTCAAGGTGGGTAATACCTACCTCGCCGTGTATGACGGCACCAGTTTCCAACTGGTGACAGGCACCAGCAGCGGTTCAGGTGCGGTCGGCACCGGACTTAATGTCGATACTGCCGCGACCGCAGCCGTCACGGGCGCGGGAGATATCCGTCTGGAAGCCGTGCGAACCTATGAAAAAACCACGCTGGATACCAAGGCGCAACTACAGATTGCAGCCGATACCCAGGCTTTCTACAGCAGAAATGCCAGTATTCTTGCTGCCTACAAGCCGGCTCTGGATGGCATGACGGCAACCCTCGCCCCCGGGGTCGAAGTACGATCTTCCAGCGGCGACTTGACGGTGTCCAGTGACTGGAATCTGGATACGGCGAGCAACGGGACGCTTTCCATGGCGGGGGCGGGCATGCTGACGCTCAAGGCCAAGGGAAACCTGGCAATCAACGGCAGCCTGAGCGACGGGTTTGATGCGATAACCCCGCTTGCCAATCTGGTGGCAGGCAAGTCATGGGGTTATCGTCTGGTTTCCGGTGCTGACACGGCGGCGGTGAATCCGCTGGCGACGATCAAGAGCACGACATCAGGCAACATGACGCTGGCCAATAGCAAGCTGATCCGCACCGGCACAGGGGATATCGGCATTGCGACCGGCGGTAACATGACCATGGGCAACGATAGCTCGGTGATCTATACCGCAGGGCAAGCAGCATCTTCTGTCGTTGGCTTTACTGACCCTGCCAGCGCCAGCTATTTGACCAATGGCGGGGATATCGACATCCATGTTCAGGGCGACATAACCGGCAAAATTGCCAGCACCCCGCAACTGGTCACCCAATGGTTGTTCCGCCAGGGTGGTGGCAGCACCAACAATAAAGTCAGCTGGTGGGTGCGGCCCGATCTGTTCAAGGAGGGTGTCGCCGCGCTGGGCGGCGGTAATGTATCGGTGAGTGCGGGCGGCGAAATTACCAATTTTTCGGTTTCTGTGCCCACGACAGCACGCTATGACGGCAGTGGTAATGTCAGCTTGAATGGCGGTGGTAATGTGTCAGTGAGTGCGGGTAGTAATATCAATAGCGGCGTGTATTTTGCGGGTAAAGGGAATATCAGTCTGGCTGCCGGCGGTGAAATTAAAACCGCTCCCGGTACTTATGGCACTACCCTGGCGTTGCAGGATGCCAGCGCTAAAGTCTCCGCCGTCAAGAGCGCCTCAATTGAAACCGTGTTCAACCCCACCATGGCGCCGCAAGTTATATCAAATGCGTCCTCCAATGATTCGACCGGCCTTAACGCCTACTTCCTGACTTACGGTCAGGATAGCGCATTCAGGCTGCAATCGCTTACTGGCAATGCGACGCTGGGTTCAGCAGACGTTACAAAAATTACTTCCAGCAACATCAACAATACCAGCTCCGCCTTGAAAGCGGCACTGGCAATTCATCCGGCGACAGTTGAAGCGTTTGCGTTTAGCGGAGATGTCAATGTCGGGCAATTAACTCTTGCCCCGTCGGCCGTTGGAAATCTGACCTTGCTGGCCGCCGGCAATGTTGGTAAAAATGGCTCAGCTGCTCAGATTGCAGTCTCGGATGCCGATGCCAGCCTGTTGCCTTCGGTATTGAAACCGTTTAACCAGCATGACAACTTCAATCAAAGTGTCATCAATCAGTTTAAAACCGATCACGCGTCCACGCCATTACATGAGGATGATAACAAGCCCATCGCCATCGTCGCCAGAGATCAATCCATAGGCACCGATTATTCGTTAATTAATCAGCCCGCGCTAGGATTGATTTCGCCAAAGGCGGCTTATATTCATGCCGGGAAGGATATTTATCTTAGCGCAGACATTCAGCACCTTCACAGCGACGACATTACGGTAATTGAAGCAGGACGCGATTTCACCATGCCTAAAGACACGGCATCGCACATCAACCTGGGCGGGCCCGGCGAACTGCTGGTTAAGGCCGGCCGTAATGTGAGCCTAGGCACCAGCCAGGGGATTGTGACCGTAGCGAATACCGCGAATGCGAATCTGCCGGGCGAGGGGGCCTCGATCACTGTGTTGGCGGGTCTGGGCAATGCAGGGGCGGATACGGGCAGCTATGTAGCTGGCTACATCAACCCGACAGGTAACGGCCCATCGGTGTTGCAAGGGGATGCCGGCCAACTGGCAACGTACCGCAGCGATACGTCCAAGGCGGTGGCGGCTTATATGCGCAAACTGACCGGTAACAGCGCGTTGAGCGAGGCGGATACCATGACGCAATATCTCGCTCTGGACAAGAACAGGCAGGAAGTGTTTGCCTACCGCCATTTCTCCTCCGAGCTGCTGGCTTCGGGTAAAGGGTTTGCCACCAGCGGAAATAACAATCGTGGCGATGCCGCAATTGCTGCCCTGTTCCCCGCCACCAGGAATTATAAAGGCGATTTGTCGCTGTACAACAGCCAGATGCGTACCTACCGGGATGGCAGTATCGATCTCCTGACTCCGGGTGGCTTGATCAATGCCGGTGTGCCGACTTCTTCCGGCAACAATATCGGCATTGTGACCGAACGCGGTGGCGATATCCGCGCCTTTGCCGAGACCGGTTTCCAAGTTGAGCAGTCCAAAGTGATTACCCAATACGGCAGCGATATCACGGTGTGGGTAAACCATGGCGATATTGACGCCGGGCGCGGCTCCAAGACGGCGGTTTCGGTGCCGGGGCGCGTAGTCAGCACGGATAAGGATGGCAATACCACCATCGAGGTTAAAGGTGCAGCGGGAGGTAGCGGTATCCGCGCCGAGACTTACGACCTAGATGGCCCAACCAAGCCTTTGCAAGCGCCTGCGCTGGGCAACGTGGCCCTGATTGCGCCACGCGGCATTCTGAACGCCAGCGAGGCCGGGATTGCGGCGGGTAACTTCCTGGCGGTTGCCACCCAGGTATTGGGAGCCGACAACATCCAGGTTTCCGGTACCTCGAGCGGCGTTCCGGCGGCCGATACCGGTAGTCTGGCGGGTTCTCTGACCGGTGTTTCCAACGCAGCATCCGATTCGACCAAGTCGGTCTCGAATGACGTGTCGCGTCAGGCTGCAGCCAACGCCTTCAGCACAAAAAACTTCCTGCCTTCCTTCATTTCGGTCGAGGTGATTGGCTTGGGTATATGACCGCAAGTATGACGTTTTTATGGCGGATTCATGGTGCCGTAACATTTGCTCCCTATATTCGATAGTTTGTTTCGGAGTGCTTTAAGTGATGAAGAAAATCTGTTTTCTGGCCTTGCTGTTGCTGCTGCCCACGTTGGCACATGCCCGCTGGAGCGAGGACTGGACCGGGCGCAGCAAGATCACCGTGAATGCCCAGGCAATTGGCGAGGCGGTCACGGGGGTGCCTGTGGCAATACGGTTGCATTCCGGCAATTTCAGTTTTGTCGATGCCAAACCGGATGGCTCTGATCTGCGCTTTGTTGCTGCGGATGACAAGACCGAGCTGAAATACCACATCGAAAAATTCGATGCGGCCAACGAGCTAGCCGTGATTTGGGTGCAGTTGCCCAAGGTTGACCCTAAAGATAAAGGCGCGCATTTCTGGCTCTATTATGGCAATGAGCATGCGGCTGCGGCTGCGGATGCCAAGTCCACCTGGGATGCCGCGACGGTTGCCGTGTTCCACTTTGCCGAAAAAGCCTTGTTGCAGGATTCCTCCGCCAGCGCGATGGTAGCGACAGGTGCGGTGAGCGTGCAGAAAGCGGCACTACTGGGTGAGGCCGGCATTTTTTCCGGCAAGCCCATTATCATTCCCGCCGTCAAGCCGGGAGGCACGGGCTTTACCTGGTCGGCCTGGGTCAAGCCGGCTTCCGTGCCGCAACAAGCGGTACTGTTCAGCCACGGCGACGCCAGTCTCAAACTGGACGGCACCAAGCTCGGCTTCGCGATTGGCAAGGGTGCTCCCATTGCCGGGGGCGAACTCAAGGCCGCCGCCTGGCAGCATATTGCGGTGACCGTGGCAGCAGGCAAGGCCGTTTTGTATATCAATGGCGCCCCGGTGGGCAATGGCGATGCTGCCATGGCGGATACGCAGGCAGAAATGAAGGTCGGCGAGGGCTACAGCGGCGAGCTGGATGAACTGGAATTGGCCAACACCGCCCGCAGCGGCGACTGGATCAAACTGGCAGTGAGCGGCCAGGGTGCTGACGGCCAGCTGCTTACGGTAGAGGCTGCGGAGGGTACTGAGGAGGGCGAAGGCGAAGGCGCTTCCTATATTGGTATACTGTTCAGCAACCTCACGATTGATGCCAAAGTTGTCATCGCCATTCTGGCCGTCATGTTCATTATCAGTATGACCGTGATGATTGGCAAGGCGAATCTCGTCTTCCGCATCGCCAAGGATAACAACAGCTTTCTAGGCCGTTTCAGCGAATCCAGCCATGACTTTCTGGAACTGGACAAGAACGCCGACTACGACAATTCGTCCATCTATCGCCTCTATCAGGCAGGCCTGCGCGAAATTCGCAAGCGTTATACCGATGACCATCAACTGTCCTTGAGCGGCGCATCGCTCGATGCCATCAAGGCCTCCGTCGATGCCGTCCTGGTGCGGGAAACCCATCGCATCAACGCGCAAATGGTGTTGCTCACCATCGCCATTTCCGGCGGGCCGTTCCTCGGCCTGCTGGGGACCGTGGTGGGCGTGATGATCACTTTTGCCGCGATCGCGGCGGCGGGCGATGTCAACGTCAACGCGATTGCTCCGGGTATTGCCGCAGCATTGCTTGCCACGGTGGCCGGCCTGGCGGTGGCGATTCCCGCCCTGTTCGGCTATAACTATCTGGCCAGCCGCATCAAGAACATCACCGCCGACATGCAGATTTTCGTGGATGAGTTCATCACCCGCGTCGCCGAAGCGCACGGCAAGTAAGGGATAGGGCAACCGCATGTCAGCAGAAGTCAAAGGCGACAACCAGCCCTATGACGAGATCAACATCACGCCGATGCTGGACCTGGCTTATGTGCTGCTGGTGATATTCATCATCATGACCACCGCATCGGTGCAGGGCGTCAAGGTTAATTTGCCGCACACGGCCAATACCGCGAGCCTGGCCAAGCCTCAGATACGCGCGATTACGATTACCGAGGACGGTTCGGTATATCTGGATGCCTATCCGGTGGATATGGCCATGCTTGAGCAGCGCCTGGGCGAGTTCAAGAGCGGCAATCCCGATCTGCCCGTGGTACTCAAGGGCGATGCGGCAGCGCATTACGACAAGGTGTCAGAAGTGCTGGAAGTCTGCAAGAAATTGGGCATTACCGAAATCGGCCTGGTGACCAAGAAAGGCGCGGAATAATGCGGGTACAGGACGAATCGCAGCCCTATGACACCATCAACATCACGCCCATGCTGGATTTGGCATATGTGCTGCTGGTGATTTTCATCCTGATGACCACCGCCGGGGTGCAGGGGCTGACCATGAACCTGCCCAAGCCGTCAAACAAGCCCAGCACGGAACATCACGAAGTCAAGATCGTGCAGGTGCAGCAAAGCGGCAGCATGCTGGTGAACGGCGTGGGCGTCAGCATGACGGAACTGGAAAGCCAGCTCAATGCTGCCAAAGCGCGCGATCCGAAGTTTTCGGTGATGATCAAAGGCGATGCCAGCGCCCCATATGCGGGAATTGTTGCCGTGGTGGATTTGATCACCCGGCTCGGCATCGAAAACGTCGGCCTGGTGACGGCAAAGATTGGGAGCTGATGGCTGCAGAGACAAAAAAAACGGCCGGCAAGGTCTGGCTGGTGCGTATCGCCAGCGTGGCGGGCGTACTGTTGTTGCTGGCCGGTATCGGACTGGTGCTGAAGAATCTGATGTCGGGCAAAGTGTCCACGAAAAAGCCGGTGACAACCATCAAGTTGATGCCGGATACTCCGCCCCCGCCACCGCCGAAAGAGCCGCCCAAGGAGCAGCCCAAGGAGCAGCCCAAGGAAATCAAGATGGAGCAGCCCAAGCCGCAGGAAGCGCCACAACCTCCTGCCGAAGTGCTGAAGATGGAAGGTACAGCGGGTGATGGCCCCAGCCCTTTCGCGGCAGGCACCGTCAACAACGAGTACAAGGGTGGTGACGTCGGTACGACGATAGGCGGCAAAAAAGGCATGGCAGCCTACGCTTGGTTTACCGGCCAGATCAAGGCGCGCATCGAAGAGGCCCTGGCCGCCGAGAAGGGACTTTCCAGCGCGCAGTATCGCCTGGTGGTTAATCTTTGGCTGGGCCGAGATGGGCGTGTCGAGCGTGCGGAGTTGCAAGGGTCCAGCGGCGATACGAAAACCGATGACCTGATCAATAAAACGCTTACAGGCATCCGGGCGGCTGCTGAGTCTCCACCGGAAGATATGCCGCAGCCGGTGAAATTGCGCATCACCTCCAAGAAAACCGGTTAAGAAACTTTAAGTTAGGAACTCAAGATGGAAATGGAACAACAATTGAAGTCTGCGATGGCCGGATTGCTGGCGGCAGGCTTGTTGATGGTGACTACGATGGTGCACGCAAATGAGCGCGAGTCGCTGGAACAACTTCGCACGACGACGCTGAGCCTGATCGAGTTGCTGGTCGAGGAAGGCGTGCTGTCAAAATCCAAGGCGGATCAACTTATCAAACAAGCCGAAGCATCGCGCCAGGCTGCCCTTGCCAAGGAAGCCGATGCCGCCCCGCAAAGCAGTGGGGAGGGTGAAGAAAAGGTTGTACGCGTGCAATACGTGCCCGAGCACGTCAAGAACGAGCTGCGTGAGGAAATCAAGCAGGAGGTGATGGCCAAGGCGCAAAGCGAAGGCTGGGCATATCCCGGATCGATCCCGGAATGGCTGAATCGCATTGAGTGGACAGGCGACTTGCGTTTGCGCTACGAACTGGACAGCTTCCCGCAGGGGAATACGCTGCCATTCAGGCTTCAGGGGAGCGAGCTCCGTAACGTCAACATCAGCAATACCACCGAGGACCGCAACCGGCTTCGCGTACGTGCGCGCCTGGGTGCCAATATCAAGGCTAATGACTGGCTGACCGGCGGCATCCGCATGACCACGGGCAGCACGACCGATCCCCTTTCTCCTAACCAGACGCTGGAAAACACGAATGGCAAGTTCTCGTTTGCGCTGGATCGGGCTTTCCTCAAGGCGCAGTTTTATCCCTGGCTCAGCATCAGCGGCGGCCGGATCGCCAACCCGTGGTTCCATACCGATCTGGTGTGGGACCCAGACCTGGCTTTCGATGGTGTTGCCGTAGCCTTTACGCCCAGGTTTTCAGACGCGTGGTCGGCATTCGGCACCATCGGCGCGTTTCCCGTCGAATCAATCCAGACCTCCGACACCAACAAGGTCAAGGACAAATGGCTGTTCGGTGGACAGGCTGGGATAGAGTGGAAGAGCAGCCAGACGACGGCAAAACTCGGTGTGGCCTTGTACGACTATGAGCATGTGGAAGGAACGCCAAATCCAGTCGGCGACAGTACGGCGTATGCCGCCTCGGCACCGGTTTTCCGGCAGAAGGGCAATAACACATTCAGCATAGACTACCTTAATGGCGGCCAGTGTGGCACCAATAATGGTCTATGCGGACTGGCGTCTAAATTCCGTGAGCTTGATCTGACCGGTCAGGTCGACTTGGCGGCATTCAATCCGATCCATGTGATTCTGACCGGCGACTATGTGCGCAATATTGGCTTTGATAAGAACGAAATCCTGACACGCACCGGTAACCTCTATCAAAAGGAAGACAAGGGCTATCAGGTCAAGCTTGTGGTGGGGATGCCAGAAGTCACGAAGCGATACGACTGGCAGGTGTTCGGCTCCTACAAGCGGCTTGAGGCAGATGCCGTGCTGGATGGCTTTACCGATTCCGACTTTCATCTCGGTGGCACCGATACCAAGGGCTGGACTCTGGGTGCGAGCTACGGAGTAGACAAGAATACCTGGCTGACCGCACGCTGGTTCAGTGCCGATGAGATTAGCGGGCCGCCGCTGGCGATCGATGTGCTGATGTTCGACCTTAACGCCAAGTTCTAGGAGTGCGAACATGAAACGTTATGGTGTCATTCTTTTGCTGGGGCTGATGATGGCTTCCATGCTGGCACCTGCCTATGCTGCGGATAAGAAGGACAAGGCCGCGCGCCGTATGGCGCAGATGAAACAGCAGCTGGAGGCGGAGAAAGCCCAGCTTCAGGCCCAGTTCGAGCAGGACAAGGCGGCATTGGAGGCTAGGGTGCAGGCGAGTGAAAAGGAGAGCGGAGAGATCAAGAGCAGTCTATCTTCGGTGAAGCGTCGCAATGCTACCCTGACCACTGAACTGGAGAGTTTGCGCAAGGAAAAGGCCGAATTGGATATCCGTCAGCAAGCCACCGAGACTCGTCTGCAGGAAACGCAGGTGATGCTGGAAAAAACCAGCAAGAGCCTGGCTGAACTGACCGAACAGCATCTGATTGCGCAGCGCGATTTGAAATCCAACGAGACCCAGCGTAAAGAACTCTCCAAGCTGCTTGCCAAACGAGACCAAGGTTTGGCCGCCTGCGGCGAGAAGAATGCCAGGCTGCATGACTTTGGCCTGCAACTGATCAAGATATATGACAAACCCAGCACCTACGAGGCCGTACTCAGAACCGAACCGTTTGCTCAGGTCAAGCGCGTGGAGCTGGAAAATATCCTGCAGGATTACCGCGACAAGCTGGACGAGCAACGCGTGGGGGTGGCTGACAAGTAGTCTCTGGGCAGGCCTTTCTTGACGAAGAAAAGCCACAGCCATAGTCCACACGGACTATGGCTGCATGGCACAGCTGTCATAGTCGGTATATAAACTCAGCCGACACTTAAAATAAATATTCGGGGACGGCGGCATGAGCAGCATTAAATTCTGGGGCAAGATCGCCGTGCTGGTTCTTTCCACCGGCTTTGTGGCATCCGCTTGGGCTAATCCATCCAAACCAGGTGTCGTAGCTGGTTCGGCAAGCATTGTCGTTAAGGGTAATACCATCAATATTGCCGCTAGCAACAATTCGATCATAAACTGGGATGACTTTTCCATAGGTGCTGGTGAAGCGGTGAGAATTAACCAGCCGAGTAATTCCAGCGCGGTGCTTCTCCGTACAATCGGCAGCATTCCTTCAACGATATTAGGCTCCCTGAGCTCAAACGGTTGGATATTTCTCACGAACCCGCAAGGTTTGTTTTTTGGTGGAGATTCGCTGGTGGAAGCGAATGGCTTGGGTGTTGCAACCACTGATTTGACAAAGGCGGATTTTCTGGCGGGCAATTTCAATTTTCAGCTCACTGGCAACACCGGTAACATTGTTGCCGACGGCACCATCCGCGTTGCACCGGGGGGCAATGTCAGCCTTACTGGCGGGACAATACATGTCCAGAACGGTAACCTGAATGGTGGGAATCCTGTCCTGCACGGTGACCTGAATCTTGACGATGGAACCCCAGTCCTGCACGGCAACCTGAATTTTGACGATGGGGCTCTGGTGTTGGACGGCTGTATTATTTCAGCGGTGCCGGAGCCGGAATCATGGCTGCTGCTGATTGCCGGTCTCTGCGTATTGGGTGCTGCGGCGCGCCGCCGCAGTAATTATGCCTGAGGTGTCCGGCAGGCAATAATTCCGTAACAATTATCCTCTAATATCCGCCATTTTCGCGGAGTCTGCATGACCAACACAAAAGGCTCCCCCGTTCCGCGGATTGTCCCTTTCGCGTTCTATATCCTGTTTCTGGTACTTGATCAGCCGCTTTCCCGCCTGATGGCGACGGCTGGCCTCGATGCCCGCTGGCTATATGCGCTACGGGCGGGTTTGGTGGCGGTGTTGTTGGTATGGCTGTGGCGCAGCTATTCGGAACTCGGCTGGCCGATCGTCATTTCCCGGCGCTCCTGGTTCACCGCATTGGCTACAGGCACGGCGATTTTTGCGCTCTGGCTCCTGCCATACCCTGATTGGGCTGTGCTGGGTGGCGGAGGCAAGGGATTCGACCCGACCGGAGCGGATGGAAACATTGATCCTGTTCTGGCGGTATGCAGGCTAGCTGGCGCCGCGTTGGTGGTGCCGCTGATGGAAGAGCTTTTCTGGCGTTCTTATCTCATGCGCTGGTTGGACAAATCGGATTTTCTTGCGGTTGACCCGTCGCAAGCGAGTTGGCGCGCCTTTGCCGTGACTGCTGCGCTTTTCGCTATCGAACATCATCTCTGGCTGGCCGGTTTGCTGGCGGGGGTGACTTATGGCTGGCTATATATGGCGCATCGTAATCTTTGGGTGCCGGTTATCGCACACGCTGTTACCAACGCAATGCTTGGAGTTTGGGTGTTGCATACCGGGACTTGGCAGTATTGGTGATGAAGCATTATCTTCTATTTCGGTTGCCCGTGTTGCGGACAAGTATCCTGATGTTACTGCTGATGCCTATGCAGGCGCGGGCCGAAGGTCAGATTGATTTGAAACCCTATGTGGCGGCCTCCCTTACCTATGACGACAATCTGTTTCGATTAGCCGGACAGGATCAGGCCCGCATCGTATTGGGGAGTGATGCGATGTCAGATCGCGTGACGCGTACCGAGGCGGGGATCAATGTGGACTGGAAAATCAGCCGTCAGCATTTGCGTCTGGAGCTCAATCTCAACCAGAACCGTTATGACCGCTTCGGCTTTCTGGATAACGATGGCAGTAACAAGAAAATTGCCTGGGACTGGAGCGTCGGTAACCACCTGAACGGTGAACTCAGCATGACTGAGGGGATATCCATGGGCGGTTTCTCCGAAATTCATAATCCGGTGCTCAACCAGCAGACAAACACACTCAGACTGATGAGCCTCAATTGGGACTTTCATCCAAGTTGGCGATTGCATTTGCAGCATGACGAGACGGATTTTCTGAATAGTCTTGCAAGCTATAAATCATCGGACCGTAATGATGTTGCACAAGAGCTCGCGCTTCAGTACTCCACCCCTGGTGGCAACCACATCGGCTTGTCGGCAAGGGAGACCAAAACGGAATATCCGGGGCGCGACAGTTTTTCGACGGTTGTGTTTGGCAACAGCAACCGCCAGCGCGATCTGGCGCTCAACGTGATGTGGCAACCTGCCGGAAAGACGCGTATCGACGGGCGTCTGGCGCTGGTGGAACGCAAGTATGATGAGTTGAAGCAGCGCGATGTGACAGACTGGGCAGGTCGAGTGAGCCTTGACTGGCAAGCGACTGGTAAAACGGCTTTGCAGGCCACCGTTGAGCACACCATTTCCCCTATTGAAGACAAAGCCGCTACCTACGTTCAAACCGATCGAGTCACCCTGAGTCCGGCCTGGACGGCTACGGAGAAAATCTCGGTGCAGGGGAGTCTGGCCTACGAAAGCAGCAGTTATCTGGGTGACCCCGGATTTGTTCTGGGAGGTGCACCGTTGCGCGAAGATAAAGTGAAAACCGTCGGGCTGGTCGTCAGCTATAAGCCGTACGACAAGGTGCAAACGCAGCTATCGGTGCAAAAATCAAAACGGGATAGCAGTGTGGCGGCGAATAGTTATGAGACCAATTCTATCAACGTTAACGTGCGTTTCGACTTCTAGTCCGTTCGGACTGCCACTGATGCTGTTGCGAAATCGAGTGAGGGATGCAGGAAGGAAATAGTCCGTACGGACTATAGTCCAGCATAATTGTTGTAATTATTGCTTGGCAGAATGCTTAATAGCTAATATTGGCTTTCTATTTCAGGATTTTTAATGAAGACACTCAAGAAATTGTTAGCTGCGGCAATGTTGCTTGGTGCAAGCGTAGGTGCTAATGCCAGCGTAAGTGCACACGTTAACGATTACAACCTGGGCCAACTGTCGGTTGGCTATAATGGTTTTGGTGCAAACTTTGTTTCTGGTTCTTTCCTGGACAATCTGCACTTTACATTGAGTAGCCCTTCCGAAGGAGGCTTCGGTGTCGGCGCACTCAACTTTACCGTTGGCGGTATGCCGATGCTGAATATCAACAACCTGACCATGTCGCTGCTCGACAACAATAGCAACAATCTGGGTAGTGGCCTGGACTTCACCGTGAATGCCCTGAATGCAGGTAACTACTACCTGCAAGTCAGTGGCAATGCCAACGGTGTTGGTGGCGGCGTTTATGCTGGCGGTATCAACCTGTCTCCGGTGCCGGAACCAAGTCTCTGGAGTTCGTTGGTAGCTGGCCTAGCCGTGATCGGTTTTATGGCCTATCGCCGTCGCACAATGTACTAATTAGTCTAGACAAGCTCTCTCACCTCTTTGAACGGCGCGTTTTCGCGCCGTTTTTTCATCATTTTGTCTTATATCTGCAAAGCTATGGCAACAAATTCTTCTTAATATAAGCAGCTTTCCAGTAGGCAAGCACAAGGCAGAATATGAATAACACCAAATCGATAGTCTCAATGCTGCTCCTCATTATCATGGCGGCTTCACTCGTTGCCTGTGGCAAAAAAGAAGAGGGTGGCAATAAGGAAACGCAGGTCGTGGCTAAAGTCAATGGCGACGAGATTTCTATCCATCAACTCAATTTTCAGATTAGCCGGCTGGGGCAGATGAATCCAGAGCAGGCCAAGGCCGTTTCCAAGCAAGTGCTTGAGCGCATGGTCGAACAACAGTTGATTGTCCAGAAATCTCTCGCGGCGAAACTGGATCGCAACCCACAGGTGCTACAGAACCTCGAAAACGCCAAGCGTGAAATTCTGGCCCAGGCTTACATCGAGCAACAGATGTCTGCGGCGAAGAAACCATCCAAGGAGGAGGTCAGCGACTTCTATACCAAACATCCGGAACTGTTCGAAAAGCGTCATGTATATCGCCTGCAGGAACTCGCTGTCGTGGCTGGTCGTGACAAGCTTGCTGAAATCGAGAGTGGCGTGAAATCGGCCAAGAACTTGAGCGAGATCGCCAACTGGCTCAAGGAGAAGAATCTCCAGTTCACCGCCAGCGGCAATGTGCGTGCCGCGGAACAGCTGCCGCTGGAATTGTTGCCGAAACTGAACCAGATGAAGGACGGAGAAATCGTCATTGTCCCCAGCCAGAAGTCCATCAATATCGTGCTCTTGGCCGGCTCGCAAGAGCAGCCGCTGACCAGGGAAAATGCTGCGCCGATGATCGAGCAGTATTTCGTCAACCAGCGCAAGACCGAGATCGCCAAGCATGAAGTGGAGAAGTTGCGTTCCAGCGCAAAAATTGAGTACTTGGGTACTTTCGCAGACATGAACGCTGCCGGCGCTGGCAAGCACGCAGAGGTCAAGTCGTCAGAGTCCAAGCCCGATGCCAAGCCTGATGTCAAGCAAGGCGCGTCTGATTCCACGCATATCGAAAAAGGTCTGTCCGGACTCTGATTTGTCATCATACCTACTGGAGAAACTGAAGCATGCGCAAGCTATTCCTGATAGTTGCCACTGTTTTGCTGTCGCTCGGCGCGCACGCGGAAGACAAGAGCAATGATTACGTACTCGGTGCGGGTGACATGGTGCGCATCACCGTGTATGGCAGTCCGGACCTCACCACCGAGACACGTGTTTCGGCTGCCGGTACCCTGACTTTCCCGCTGCTGGGTGAAGTGGTGGTGGGCGGCATGGCTGCCGGCGTTGCAGAAAAAAAGATCGCGACCAGCCTTGAAGAAGGTGGCTTCGTCAAGCAACCGCAAGTCAATCTCGTCGTGCTGCAATTCCAGAGCCAGCTTGTATCGGTGTTGGGTAATGTCAACAAGCCCGGACGTTACCCACTGGATCGCCCCAGTACGCTGACGGACGTGCTGGCCACGGCGGGCGGCATTGCTATGGGGGGGGCCGATACTATCGTCGTCTCGATCATGCATGACGGCAAAGTCGACAAGCGTGAAATCGATGTCGACCAGTTGTACCGCAGCGGGGGTACTGCGGCCGATATCAAGTTGCGAGGTGGCGACATGATCTATGTGCCTCGCCAGCCGCTGTTCTACATCTATGGCGAGGTACAGCGTCCGGGTTCGTTTCGTCTGGAAAGCAGGATGAGCGTGGCGCAGGCGCTCGCAGTTGGCGGCGGCCTGACCGTGCGCGGCACGGAGCGCGGCATCCGCATCAAGCGGCGTGATGCCAATGGCGTAATTCAGACGATAGAGCCCAAGGCCTCCGACGTTTTGCAGGCAGATGACGTCATTTATGTCAGCGAAAGCCTGTATTAAGAGAACATTATGAATATTGCTCAATTTCTGTTGATTTTGCGCGCGCGCGCAAAAATCATACTGGTCACCTTTGTACTTACCGTACTGACCACAGTGGTGGTGAGTTTGCTGCTGCCAAAATCCTACCAAGGCACCACGTCGCTCGTCCTTAACTATAAGGGGATGGATGCTGTTACCGGTATGTCGATCCCGGCACAATTGATGCCTGGCTACATCGCCACCCAGGTCGACATCATTACCAGCCATAATGTGGCATTAAAGGTCGTAGACAATCTAAAGATACCAAGCAGCCCGGCGGCGCAACAACAGTTCATCAAAGCCACCAAAGGCAAGGGGGACATCCGCGATTGGTATGCTGATCTTCTGCTGCAAAAGCTTGACGTAGTACCCTCGCGAGAAAGCAGTGTTCTTACGATTTCATTTACCGGTTCTGATCCAACCTTTGCGGCCGCGATTGCCAATGCTTTTGCTGCAGCCTATCAGCAGACCAGCATTCAGATGAAGCTCGAGCCCGTGAAGAATGCAACCAGCATCCTGAGCGCACAGACCAAGGTACTGCGTGACAATCTTGAGCAGGCGCAAATTCGTCTTTCCAAGTACCAGCAGGAAAAAGGAATGACCAGTTCAATTGAGCAATTTGATGTTGAAAATTCCAGGCTCAACGAACTATCCGCGCAACTGACTGCAGCGCAGGCTCAAGCCATCGAAGCGTCCTCACGACAGGTGGGTGCGCGCGCAAATGCCGAAGAGTCGCCCGATGTCGCTTCGAATCCATTGGTGCAGGGATTGAAGGCCGATATTTCCCGTACGGAAGCGAAACTGGCCGAACTCTCCCAGCACGTCAATTCCAATCATCCCCAGTACCTGTCTGCAAAAGCCGAGATGGACAAGCTCAAATCCAGGCTGCAGGAAGAGATCAGGGGGGTAACAGCAAGTGTTGGCAACAGTGCCAGTATCTACAAGCAGCGTGAAGCCGAGTTGCGCGTTCAAGTGGCAGCACAGAGAGCCAAACTGCTCGCACAAAATCGCTTCCGTGACCAGTTGACCGTGCTCCAAAAGGACTTTGAGAACGCGCAGCGTGCACTGGATTCTGTTAATCAGCGATTCACCCAAACGAGTCTGGAAAGTCAATCAAACCAGGCTGAAATAGCAATACTGAATCCGGCAGTACCCCCCCTTGAACCGTCCAGTCCCAAAGTGCTCCTCAACACCATGCTGTCTGTTTTCCTCGGGGGATTTCTTGGCATCGGGTTCGGTCTGCTGGCTGAAATGATGGATCGTCGTGTTCGTAGCCGCGAAGACATCGTTGAGTTGCTGGAAATACCCGTCTTCGCCGTTATTCAGAGCAAACCCGCAGTCAAACGCCGTTCAGGTCTTTTTGCGTTCCTTAACCACCTGCAGGTATCGGCTTGAAAATGAATCTAATGAACCTCGACATCCCGACTTCGACCGCTGCTCCTGTGGCAGCCAGTCCGCCGCGCGAGGCTAATATCGGTCGCCTTTTGCTCGATACGGGCAAGCTCAGCCCGGAAGATGCAGAACGCGTGCTGCGATTGCAGAAGGAGCAAGGCCTGCGTTTTGGCGATGCCGCACTGAAGCTCGGTTTGATCACCGAAGCCGATATCCGCCAGGTGCTCTCCATGCAGTTCGATTACCCCTATTTGCAGCCAGGCCAGGGCAACTTCGATCCCGAACTGGTTGCAGCGTATCAACCGTTTTCGGCGCAAGTCGAAGCGCTGCGCGTATTGCGCAGCCAGTTGATGATGCGCTGGTTCAGTGAAGGCTATAAAGCGCTCGCGCTTGTCAGTGCCAATCCCGGCGAAGGATGCAGCCATCTCGCCGCAAATCTGGCAGTGGTGTTCTCGCAACTGGGAGAACATATCCTATTGATCGATGCCAATATGCGCTCACCGCGTCAGAACAAGATTTTTAACCTCAACGAATCTCGCGGCCTTTCGGATATTCTCGCCGGTCGCGCAGGGCTGGAGGTTGTGACCAGGATCGATTCATTCGTCGATCTTTCCGTTCTTGGCGCAGGCACTCTTCCGCCCAATCCGCAAGAGTTGCTGGGGCGTTCCAGCTTTACCGACTTCATGAACAAGGTGGTTGGCAGCTATGACGTTGCCATCGTCGACACTGCGCCTGCAGCCAGCACCTCGGATGCACAGTCAGTTGCTGCCCGTTGCGGCGGAGCTTTGCTGGTTTCAAAGCTCAACCTGACGCGGCTTTCCGACCTGGCCAATCTACGTGACCAGATCACGGTTGCCGGAGCTCGTGTCGCAGGCGCAGTCGTCAACGACTTTTAGAGACCAGGGCATGTTCAGTTCATATGCCCAAAGAGGCAAAGCATTGACACCGTGGCTGCTCGAATGGTGGCCGGCCGTGTTTGGCCTTGCCGCCCTTTATTTACCCACGTATTACGCGCTTTCCACCGGCCTTTGGAGGGACGAAGATCAAGCGCATGGCCCCATCGTATTGATGGTGGTACTTTACCTTGCCTGGCACAAGCGACAGACACTGCTTCCTGCAGCGCCTTCGAAGGGAGCGGCTGTCCTTCTCACGCTTGCTCCAGCCCATGAAAGAGACGACAGCGAGCGTAAGACCGCTAGCCCTGTCGTCGGCTGGTCGCTGATGATCCTGGGGCTGTTGCTTTACGTGCTCGGGCGCTCCCAAGACATCCTTACTTTCGACATTGGTTCGCAGATACCCGTTCTGGCTGGCATCTTGCTGATTACGCGCGGCATGCCCGCGCTCAAGGCGATGTGGTTTCCGCTGTTCTTTATTCTTTTCATGATCCCGTTGCCCGGGTTTTTCCTCGATGCCGTGACGCTGCCGATGAAAATTGCGGTTTCCTATGTGGCTGAGAACACCTTGTATTGGATAGGCTACCCTATCGCGCGCAGTGGCGTGATTTTGCAGATCGGGCAATACCAGTTATTGGTAGCCGATGCCTGCGCCGGCATGCACACGCTCATCTCGCTTGAAGCCCTGGGTCTGCTCTACCTCAATCTGGTCAGGCACGATTCCTTGTTCCGTAACATTACGCTCGCTGCCCTCATCGTGCCCATTTCCTTTACCGCCAACGTCATCCGCGTCATGGTGCTCACGCTGGTAACCTACCATTTCGGTGATGAGGCAGGACAAGGCTTTGTGCATGGATTTGCCGGGATGGTGCTGTTTATCGTCGCTCTGACCCTGATTATGAGCGTGGACTCTCTCTTGCAATATGGCGTCAAACTGCGGCGCGAGCGAGATGCAATATTGAATGGTGGGGTACTGCAGCAATGAACCATGTTTACAGAAATGTCATTCTTGCCGTACTCATGCTCACGATGTCCGGTTTTGCGATGGCTCTGCGCCCCACGCACAGGATCGCCGATGAAGGGCCAGCGGTTGATCTGGAATCCATGGTTCCGAAAAAATTTGGAGATTGGCAGGAAGAACCACAACACAGCGGGCAAATCATCGATCCGCAGATCAAGGAAAAACTCGACAGAATTTACACGCAGACGCTCTCGCGCACCTACGTGAATGGCAAGGGGGAGCACATCATGCTATCCATCGCCTATGGTGCGGATCAGAGCGATGCCAAACAGCTGCACTACCCGGAAGTATGCTATCCAGCACAGGGTTTCCAAGTAGTCTCGACGCAGTCCGGCATACTCAAGACTGGTTTCGGCGATATCCGCGTCAAACGCCTCTTGACTGTCATGGGGCCCCGCTCGGAACCCCTGACCTATTGGACAACTGTTGGCAACAAGGTGGTGATAGGCAGCAAGGAAGCCAAGCTTGAGCAACTGCGTTACGGCTTTCGAGGGCAAATCCCCGATGGGCTGTTGTTTCGCGTTTCATCCATTACGCCGGATGCAGAGCGCGGCTATGCCAGCCAACAGGATTTCGTCCGTCACTTTGTCGCAGCGTTGCCTGCCGACAGCCGATTAAAACTTACGGGACTGCTGTCATAAATAATTCAGCGCTAGCAGAATGATGATCGCCCGCTACGGCCATGAGCGAGTCAAACGAGGACTCATGCATTTTGTTATCGGCAAAAGCGTTTCGGCTATTGGCGGTTTTTTCGCCATGCTGCTGGTTGTGCATGGTCTTTCGATCGGTGATTTTGCCAAGTACTCAGTATTGGTTGCTCTGGTTGAGGTTTTTACTGCAGTTTCTAGCCTTGGCCTTTCACACGTCATTTTGCGTTACGTCCCCGAGCTGTATGCAAGCTATCAGGCATCGGCTCTGCGGTCTGTCATTCTCCTTACCTTTGGATTCCGGTCTATCGTACTTGTTTCCGCGCTAGGAATCGCCTGGTTTCTTTCCAATATCGTCAGCTCCTGGGTAGGGTTGGGTGGAGCTGTTCTGGCATTCGAAGCCTTTCTGGTTGTCGTGGCTTTCAGGTCAACCAATCAGTTCCTGTCCCAGATACTGGAATCCACCCTGCATCAGGGTATCGCCCAAGCTGCATTTTCCGCGATCGCGATTGGCCGATGCATAGGCATGTTATGGCTGCTAAACACCGATTCAACATCTCTGATCGATGTCATCTGGTTGGAAGCTTTATGCGAAGTCATTGCCACGGCCATCATGTTGGCCGGCATCTTTTTCGTGCTCTGGGCGACGCATTCCCACGGTGATGTGGTGGCGGAAGATGACTGGCACAAAACCAACCGTAGTCAATTGATCAAGTTTGCCACCTCCGCCTACTTGCAGCATCTGGCGACGCTGCCGTTCGGGGGCAATACCAACCGGCTGGTTGGCGGCGCCATGTTCAGCGATCAACTGATGGCCAGGTTCGGCTTCGCCCAGTCGCTATACGAGTACATCAAGCGCTATTTGCCGACACAACTGTTGGTAGGCCTGATCAGGCCCATTGTCGTCGCCCGCTATACCACGACCCGGAACTTTTCTGCTGCGGCGGATTTATGCGAGCAGTCGCTGCAAGTCAACTTCGTATTGCTGGCCGGAATTCTTTCCGTGCTTCTGGTGGTCGGTCGCGAACTGCTCATGTTCATTTCCTCAGGCAAATACGGAGCGTCCGGCATCAGCGTCATGATTCTCTGCGTATTGCTGGTGTTTCTCGTGCTTGAGACACAGCGCCTGGTGCTAGAAGTACTGGCTCAAACGGTAGATCACTACGAAATCATGATCCCCAGCAATGCATTCCTCTCGCTTTCGGTATTGGGTGCGATTGCTGCTTTCCCGGTGATGGGTGCTGTGGCTTTCCCGATCGCCAATACGCTGGCACTTCTGCTGGCCAATTTCTGGGTAATCCACCGACTTGCCTCGATGGGGTTCCACTATCAGCACGATTGGCGCGGCACCTTCGAGTCATTGCTGATACTGGCGTTGTCTGCGGGGCTGGGAGAGTTCAGCCAGTACGCAGGAGCGCACTGGCTGGTTGCCTTGGCCATTACCATGGGTGTGTTCACCTTACTGTTCATGAAAATAAAATTTCCGTCTGCCATGCGTTTTGCGCGTGAACTGATCGGGAAAAAACCCTAATTTGGATGGAAGGTGATTTATGGAAGTAGGCATTCTGACTATGCATCGCGTGATGAACTACGGTTCGTTCATGCAGGCTTATGCGCTGAAAAGTGTCATCGAGTCATTCGGGCATCATGTAACTTTCAGGGATTTCCGCAATGGCGAACCTCGCCATCTCGGACGGAAGGTGGTCAAGCCAAGTATCTTGGGCAAGATCGCAAGATTGCCAAGCGTACTCAGCAACCCAAGGGAAACCTTGCGTAAACGTGCCTTCAGGCATGCCTATCGCCAGTGTTTCAAAAAGATTTGCTGGCCTCTGCTGGAGGTTCCGTCCAAGCCTGATTACAGCCTGAAGGCCGACGTGATGGTCATCGGTAGCGACGAAGTGTTCAATTACACGCAAAACCATGCATTTGGCTACGTCCCATGCCTGTTCGGACACGGGATCGAGGCGCCGGCCATTCTGAGTTATGCGGCGTCGGCAGGCTATGCCAACTGGGGCGATGTTGTCTCGGACAACATGCAGGAAGAAATCGGCTCAGGCTTGCGACGCATGAAGTACATTTCGGTTCGTGATGAAAATACCCGCCTGCTGGTCGAACACTGTGCCGGGATTTCGCCGACTCTTGTCATCGATCCGACCCTGATTTATGACTTCGATAATCAGACCCCGCAACAACGCGTCATCCCCGGTAAATACCTGCTGGTTTACGCCTACGAAGGCCGCATGAATTCAGAACGGGAAGTCAGTTCGATCAGGTCTTTTGCCGCAAAGCATGGCCTGAAAATTGTTTCTACCGGCGCTTATCATGAATGGTGCGACGACAATATCGTGGTGTCGCCTTTCGAATTGTTGCGCGTGTTTCAGGATGCCGCATATGTCGTGACGGATACTTTTCATGGCAGCATTTTTGCGATGAAGCAGGGCAAGCAGTTTGCCACTTTCGTCCGCAGCGATAATCCGCTCGGTAGCAATGCGAACAAGGTGTTCTACCTGCTGCATCAGTTCGGCATGGAATCGCGCATTGTCAACGATCCGGACAAGCTGGGCGAGGTTCTGGCCGAGCCGGTACCCTGTGACGTTTTCAATGAGCGTTTGGCGCCGTTGCGGCAAGCATCTATGGAATTCCTTAAACGGGCACTATCCTGATCGGCGGTGGGATATGTCATTCAAGAAATTGATCCTGAAATACACCCCTCCATTTGCCCACAGGCTAATGCGGGATGTCTATTTCGCCATCAAATTGCTGCCGGGCTACGTGTACGACTTTGGTCGCTATTTCGGCTATTCCGGGTTGAACAAGAGCAGGGATGGGCAAATCCAGCGGGCGGCGAGAATCACGCTGTTCTATCATCAGGTCGAAAAGGGTTTGAGCCTGGCCGCTCCGCGGCCCGGCTTCGGGATGGCCGTGATCTCTGGTCTGCTTGATGACATCGATGCATACCTTGCGCAACATGGCGCAATCGAGCCGGCAACGACAGCGATTGCAGTCATGAGGGATTACGTAGCCTATCACGCGCGCATCGATCACCAGGTGGACTACGTACGGAATCGATTGAATGACATCATCGGCAAGTACCATTTCTCGCCGGAACTTGTCGGCTCATGGCAAGGCGGGGCGATACGCGTTACCCGCGACGAACTTGCCGAGGCGCGTATGGCAGGCTTCAGCCGGTTTTTCGAATCGCGGTACAGTGTACGCCACTTCAGCGGAGAGGCCATTCCGCCGGACGATATCCGCCGGGCTGTCGAGGTCGCGCAGAAAACGCCATCGGTTTGCAACAGGCAATCGTGGCGGGTTCATGCATTCTCGGATGCAAAAGACATGGAGCGGTTGTTGGAGATTCAAAGCGGCAGCCGCGGATTCGGCGAGCTGGCCTCGGTAGTTCTGGTCGTCACCAGTGAACTGCGCAGCTTTCTCGGCGTGGCTGAGCGGTATCAGCCATGGATCGACGGCGGAATGTTTGCCATGGCCCTCTGTCTGTCGTTCCATGATCTCGGTTACGGAACCTGCTGCCTGAACTGGTCGAAAGAACCCGCGACCGACCGGCAGATGAGAGCAGCAGCGGCTATTCCGCCCTCTGAGCAGATCATCATGCTGATAGCCGTGGGTACGCTGCCGAACGAGTTCAACGTGGCGCGCTCGCACCGGCCACCTGTCGAGCATTGTCTGGTGATGCATTGAACAAGGGGAACGTATTGAGGGGTTTAGGCAGCAATCGGCATGAAGTCGTCGTGCGGGCGGTCTCCACTTTTCGCCATGTCGACTGGCATGCCAAGTTGCGTATCCTGGCCGCAATGCTGGGCGTCGGCATCTGTGCAGTTTTTTTTGGCCTGCTTGCCACCACTGCCAACCCCATATTGATCGGCCTCGGGGCCGGTATTATTCTGGGTCCGGTGCTGTTATTGATGCCCGAATTGACGATTTGGGTGGTGCTGGTTCTTGGCCTGCTCATGGGTGTGGTTTCTGCCAGCCCGCAATTTAGCAAGGCCATCTGGATCGTTTCCATTCTCAGCTTCATGCTGCTCCTGTCTTCGCTGGTCAACATGGCCTGGAACAAACAAAGGCAAGTCCCCGGCTTCATGCTGCTCGCCCTGGTTTTCATGCTTTACGCCATTTTGGTCAGTATGATTCAGTGGCATTCCTTCGGGGAGTTCGTGGCGGGATTCAAGCGGTACTTCCAGTCGTTCGGGCTGATGGTGGCGCTGACTATGCTCATATTCTCACCGCCGAGTTACGTTCGCTGGCGCAGATTTCTGCTGGTCGTGGCCTTGCTGCAATTTCCCTTCGCCCTGTACGAACTTCTGGTGCTGGTTCCCCAACGAGGAGGGCTGGCTCTTTCAAGCGAAACGACGGATGTCATTGCCGGCACGTTCGGCGCCAATTTGCAAGGCGGCAGCCCCAACTCTGTCATGGTGACTTACCTCTTCGTCGCGCTGTCGTTTCTCGTGGCACGTTGGCGATCCGGATTGATCGGCAGCGGGCCGTTCTATCTGTTGGCACTGATATGCTTGTTGCCGCTCGGCATGGGCGAAACCAAGATCGCGGTCTTTATGCTGCCGCTGGTGGGGTTCATCTTGATCAGGAAAGATTTGGCCCACTCGCCTTTGCGCTACGTTCCCGCCTTGCTTGCAGTGGCCGTGCTCACGATGATGTTGGGATACCTGTACGTGACGGTCATCATGCATAGCAATCTGGACGAGGTGGTGAATACGACCTTGCGTTACAACGTAGGGGATCAGGGGTACTCGAGGCGGCAACTGCTCAATCGCCTGACCTCGATCACTTTCTGGTTCAAGGAACAGGGGTTTCATGACCCTGCAAGCTTTCTGATCGGTAACGGGCTAGGCAGTTCCTTTAGCTCTCTGGGGGCACTAGGCGGCCACCTCGGATTGAAATACCTCAACTACGGGATCAATCTGACGGCGGGTTCCACCCTGCTGTGGGATACCGGCCTGATTGGACTGGTGTTGTTCGTGAGCATATTTGTCGCGGCCTGGGTCGCGGCCGGGCGTTTGTACCACACGGTGAGTGACCCTGCCGTGAAAGCGGATGCGCTTGCCATTCAGGCTGCGATTTCGCTGTTCCTGCTGTTCCTGTTTTATTCGGATTCGATCGTCAATCTGGTATCCATGGAATTAATCTACGCCGTCGTGCTGGGATATCTCGGTTACCTGCTGAATCTCCACGGGCTGGTCGGCAAATTGCCGACCAATGAACATAAGATCAAATCCCATGTCTGACAGCCGCCTGCACCTGCTGTACCTCACCGCCGAGCAGTGGCCGACTTTCCGCCCCGATGTCGTGGCGTTGTTCGGCAAGTACCTGCCGCGGCATGGGATTACTTGCGATCTGGTGACGGAGCGTGACCTCTCCGCCACAGGCAAGCCGGATATTCCATGGGGAGGAGGCCAGGCCATTCTGTGCAATGTCCCCCGCAATCGTGCGGGTCAATATCTAGCCAAGCTCCGGCACAACCTTTATACGCTCATGACGCTGGACGCAAAACGCTACGATGCCATTCAGGTGCGCGACATGTCGCTGACTGCCTTGGCGGGGCTGGTCGTAGCGCGGGCAAAAGGTTTGCGGTTTTTCTACTGGTTGTCGTTCCCGCAGTCCGAAGGGCAGATCGAGCGGGCAAAAGCAAGAGGGCTCAAGGGCGGCATGCGTTTCTGGTTTCCGCTGGCGCAAGGCACGTTCGGCAAGTGGCTTCTGTACCGGGTTGTGCTGCCAAGGGCCGACCACGTATTCGTGCAAAGCTGCCAGATGCAACTCGATATTGCCCGTCAAGGTATTCCCATGTCACGAATGACGCCGGTGCCCATGGGCGTGGACACCGAAACCGCCAATTCAGAAAATATCCAGCCGGCCGACGACTCGCGATTGGGCGGAAAACGCGTATTGGCCTACTTGGGCACGCTGGATCGTGTCAGACAGATCGAAGTTCTATTCCACATGCTCGCAATAATCAGGCATCAGATACCCAATATCCTCCTAGTGCTGGTGGGTGATACCGAGGATGCAGCGCATCGGGAGTGGTTGAAACGGGAGGCCGCCCGCCTTGGCGTGGATGAACTTGTGTTATGGACTGGATGGTTGCCCTCGTCTCAGGCTTGGAGTTTTGTGAGGTCGTCTGAAATCGGGATTTCACCGTTTCCACGCAATTTCTTGTTGGATAGTGCCTCACCTACCAAGGCGGTGGAATATATGGCCTTGGGACTGCCGGTCGTGGCTAACGACAATCCAGATCAAGAACAAGTTATTGCCGAAAGTGGGGGCGGTCTATGTGTTCCGCTTGAGGCCGATGCATTTGCAGAAGCTCTGGTGACTTTGTTGGATAACCCTTCCAGATGTCAAGAGATGGGCAGATTAGGTAAGGCATATGTCAGTAATGTACGTAGTTATGACAATCTTGCAACAAATCTGGCTATTGAATATATCAGACTCGTTCAGTAATTCCGCAATTGATCTAAAAAGTTTGTAAATAAAAACTCAAAATGAACTCATTCTTCGATGACTTAAAAGCTTATCGCGAGGGTCTGCTGGCTCAAGGATTCTGGGCTTTGCAGATATATCGCTTTGGGCATGCAAGATTCAGGTTTCGCTCAAAATTAATACGATGGCCTTGGGGGGCAATTCATTTGGTTTTATCCAAATTCTCTGAGGTTTTTTTTGGAATTCTGATAGGGGTAAAAGCCAAAATAGGCCGTAGGTTAATAATTGAGCATTTTGGATCAATTATTATCCATGGGTCATGCGAAATTGGCGATAATTGCATTATTCGTCAAGGTGTTACGCTTGGTAATCGTCAGTTGGATCGGCCGCTAGAAGCACCCAAAATTGGTTCTAGAGTGAATATTGGAGCAGGGGCAAAAATACTTGGGAACGTTGTCATCGGGGATGATGTGGATATTGGAGCAAACGCGGTTGTAATAAACGATGTACCTGCATTTCATATTGCTGTTGGAGTTCCCGCTAAGATTAAGCCGAAGAAGGCTTAATCTAGCCCATTTGAAAAGGTGAAAGCTCAGATGAACAAGTTCTTATTTTTATTAGGGATGGTTATTTCAACTGGCGTCGCTGCGGATAATTGGCTACCAGTCAAGGATACTTCCTTGATAATCGAGCCTAGCAGCATTCTCGATTTTTCGGGTCTGGTGCCGCAGCGCAAGCTGGACGAAAACCATGTCGCCGTGACAGAGGATGGCCATCTCGCTTTACAGGGTAAGACCATGCAGCCGCAGCGCTTCCTGATGGCGTCGCTAGGCTTTGGTGCTGCCACCGGTTTTTTCCCCGACCATGCTCTGGCCGACCTGTACGCGCGGCAATTGCGCATGCACGGCTACAATATGGCCCGGCTGGATTTCGCCGAAGCCACGCTGATGAATAACCGCAAGGTCGATTTCGATTTCGATCCGGAACAACAGGATCGTTTTTATTACCTGCTCGCTGCCTTGAAGCGCGAAGGAATTTATTACGTGCTGAATGGCCTGAGTTCCGACAACGCCGCATTTGGCAACGTCAAGGAACGCTGGATCGACCAGCATCATGCCAAGCTGCGCGTGTATTACGACCGTGAAGCGCAGGAACACTGGAAAAAATTGATGGAGCGGATGCTGGCATTGTCCAATCCGTACACCGGCATCGCCACGCTTCAGGATCCCGCGCTGGCCGGATTGATCATGGTCAACGAGGGCGGCCTGGCTTTCATGACCCACACCGGGGTTCCGGCCGAGTTGCGCCCGCTGTTTGCCGACTGGTTGAAGAAGAAATACGGCAGCACGCCAGCCTTAGCCAAGGCATGGAAAGGAGAGCTCGGGGCAGGGGAATCGCTGGAGGCCAAGTCGGTCGGGTTTCCTAAACCAGATGCTTGGACCAGCCAACGTATGTCGGACGCGCAGCAGTTTTTCGTCGATCTTGAAAAAACCACTGCCGACTGGATGGCCCAGTATCTGCGGCAGTTGGGATATAAAGGCCTGCTGACAGCCTACAATAACTGGTTATCTCCGGCGACCCACGTATCGAGAGGGCAATTCGACTGGGTGGATATTCATAATTATTTTTTCGAGCCCACCGCCTTTACCAGCCCCGGTTCTGTCATGCGGCAGGACAGCCTGCTGCAAGACGGCGCCGGCTATATCCGCGAACTGGCTTCCGGCAGACATATCGGCAAGGCGTATACGGTTTCGGAATACGGGCAGGTGTTCTGGAACAAGTACCGGCGTGAATCGGCGCTGGCCGTGCCGGCTTATGCCAGCTTTCAGAATTGGGACATGATCTGCCAGCATGCGGGGGCGATCGACCTGAGTTATACGGCGATAGGCGGCCGCAAGGATGCTATCTATCCTTTCGTAGTCGGCCTCGACCCCATCGCGCGGGCGACTGAGACACTGGCTGCCCTGCTCTACCTGCGCGGCGACGTGGCTCCTGCCAGGCATATGCTGGGTGTCAAACTGAACCCGCAATACGTATTTAACGAGAGCGCGTTCCTAGGCAACATTCCAGGGGATATATCGCGGCTGGCACTGGTGGCGGGAATCGGACTGGACTGGCAGGGGAGCCTCGAGCGCTCTGGCCGCTACGATGCGCAAATCGAGCCAGGCAACAGCAATCTCAAGCTATCTGGCGTGCCGGCGAATACACAGAGCAAGGGCGAGCAAGGCGTGGCCGAGAAGGTAGATGCGTTGGCCAGGAAATATGCGGGCAAACTGGGGCCGAAAATCAGCAAGACCCGCTTTGTGGTGGACGAGCGCTGGTCCGGCAGGGTTGCGGCCATGCGCAAGGCCGGGCTGCTGGCAAGCGATAACCTGACCGATGCCGAAGCAGGGATTTACCAGACCGATACCGGGCAGGTGGTGATGGATAGCCAGGAAAAACGCCTCACGGTGATCACCCCGAACACCGAGGCGGTGGTGTTCGATAACCCTGAACCAGTCAGCCTCAATAACCTCAAGTTGGAGCAGGCCGACGGCTCCGCGCTGGTGTCGGTTTCTTCCATGGACGGGCAACCGCTGCCGTCAAGCAAGCGCATGCTGGTGGTGCTGGCGACCGATGCGCGCAACAGCGGCATGCGCTTTGCCGATGCCGCCGAAACCACGCTGCAGGATCTGGGGAAAAAGCCGGTTCTGATACGAACCGCAGTGGTCAGGCTCAGGCTCAAAAACCAGTATGGTCAGCAGTTGAAGGTTTTTTCCAACACCTTGCGCGGCAAGCGCGGCGATGCCATTCCGGTCATCCAGGAAGCCGACGGTATCAGTTTCGTGCTGGATACCAACAAGCTGTCGCATGGGCCGACAACGTATTTTGAGATTACCAGTCAGGAGTAGCCGTGAGTTCCATTGCGATCATCGTCCCAGAATTGTTGCCGGTGCCGCCCGTGCAGGGCGGGGCTGTTGAGCATTGGGTGGATGAGGCGAGCCGGCGTCTGGTGGCTACGGGGCGCAGGCTCGCCATCGTCTCGCGTCCCGCAGGGGTGGCCGGTCACGATGGAATCGAATATATCGGCATCGCCTGGACGCCGATGGAGCGATTCTTTCATCGCATCAAGGATCGCGTGACCTGGAAAAACCCGCTGCGCTATCTGGCAAAAATCCAGAACGTTTACTCCTATGGGCGTCGTGTGGCCCATGTCGTGCAGGATTTCGACGTGGTTTACCTGCACAACGAGCCGAATATCCTTCTGTTTCTGAACAAGCGACCTGGCCAGAAGATTGTGCTGCACATGCACAACGATCATCTTTCGATGCGCCTGTTCCACCTTTTTTATCGTCGCGCGCTGGCCAAGGTCGACCGGGTGATTTGCGTCAGCGACTATATTCGGCGGCAGGCCGTGGCGCATTTTCCGGAATACGCCGACCGCTTCTGCGTGGTGTTTAATGCGACCGATCCTGCGGTGTTCAAACCTTATGGTGATGAGGCGTTACGCGAACTGGAAGGGATCGTGCGGATTTCACCGGATAAACAATATCTGCTCTATGTCGGCAGATTGAACCCGGTCAAGGGGGTGCATGTGCTGATCGAGGCGTTCAGGGATGTTCATCGCCGCATGCCTGATACGTGCCTGATCATCACAGGCTCATCGTTCTTTGGCGGGGCAGCCAAAACCGCCTACGAACAGGAATTGGTGCAGCTGGCCCGTCCGGTAAGCGAGGCGATTGTTTTTACCGGCTATCTGTCGCACGAGAAGCTGAAATATTTGTATTCTGCGGTTGACATGATCGTGCTGCCTTCCATATGGCAGGATCCATGCCCCTTGGTGGTGCTGGAGGCGATGGCGACAGGGACGGTTCTGGTGGCTTCTGCCGTGGGTGGGGTACCAGAAGTTGTGGAAAGTGGAATTAACGGCGTGCTGGTAGAGCCATCCAGGCCAGATGAGCTTGCGCAGGCGATCTGTAGCCTATTGATGGAGCCGGAATCGATGAAACAAATGGAAATTGCTGCGCGGGAAAAAGTTGCGAATGGCTACGCGTGGCCCCGCCTATTAGGTGAACTTGAAAACATTTTGGGCGTGTTGAAATGATAGCGATTGTTTATCCGCAGTTCTACGGTGTCGGCGGCATTGCCCGATACCTGGATTCCTTTCTTTCAAACCTGCCGCCGGGGCATCCGCCAATCTACCTGATTACCGGTGATGAGCATCGAGTGGAGCGCAGCTATCCGGGGGTGAAAATCATTCATATCCCGTTCAGCTCCAACCGCTTCAACCTATTTAGCTGGGGTTTGCAGGCACGCAAGCTGCTGGAACGCCTTTATGACAAAGGCAGTATCCAGTGGGTCAACCTGCATTTCCCGCCGCTGATTCCTGGTTTATTTCTGCCACGCCATATTCCGGTCGTATTGACTGTGCACTCGACTTATTTAGGGATGTCCGGCAACTTTTACCCGGAAAGGTTTTATGCCCGCGAGATAAATTGGCTGGCCCTAAAAATCAAGATGTGGATGGAATCGAGGATATATAGAAATTGTTCAAAGGCAATTACCTTAACAGAGTTTGGCCGCGAGCAAATGCGCGCGTATGGTTTTGATAAGCCTATTTCCATTATTCCCAATGGCGTAGATTTAAGCCAGTTCAATCCGTCATTAAATATGACTAAAGATATTGATGTCGTGTTTACCGGAAGAATCGAGCGACTTAAAGGTAGCACTGCTATGGTGGAAATTTGCCGCCGGTTGGTGGCCAAGAAAAAAGATATTTCGATTTACATTGTTGGATATGGCGAGGAAGAAAACTGGGTTCGCCAACAATTAGGTGATTTGGGCGAAAATGTTACCATGACCGGTAAGGTGCCGTTTTCGGAAATGATGGGCTATTACAACCGCAGTCGGGTCTATGCCTCCACTTCTTACTATGAAGGCCTGCCGGGGACCTGCCTGGAATCGATGGCGATGCAGTTGCCTGCGGTGGTGTGGGATTTTCTGTTTTACCGGGGGCTGGTGGTCGAGGGAGAAACCGGCGCCCTGGTTGCGCCCAACGATTTCGATACGATGACGGCCAGGGTGCTGGATTTGCTGGAGAATCCGCAGCGCGCCGCGGAGATGGGCAAGCATGGCCGTGCCTTGCTGGAAAGGGATTACAGTTGGGCCAAGCTGGCCCGCGATGTGTTGGCGGTGTTTGCCTGACATGAGCCGCCGCGCGATACGCGTCATGATGCTCGGCTTGCGCGGCTTTCCCGATGTGCAGGGGGGGGTGGAAACCCATTGCGAGCATTTGTGTCCGCTGCTGGTCGAGATGGGCTGCGAGGTGACGGTGCTGGCACGTTCGCCTTATCAGCCTGTCGAAATCGGCCCGGAGTGGAAGGGTGTGAAGTTCGTGTCTCTGTGGGCGCCGCAATCCAAGGGGCTGGAGGCGATTGTCCACAGTTTCATCGGCGTGTTGTATGCGGCGATCAAACGTCCGGACATCCTGCATATCCAGGCGATTGGCCCGGCTATCATGACTTTGCCAGCGCGATTGCTTGGCTTGCGGGTGGTGGTGACACACCATGGCCCGGATTATGACCGGCAGAAGTGGGGGCGCTTCGCCCGTTTTGTGTTGCAGTTGGGTGAGCGCTGGGGGATGCGCTGGTCGAACGGGCGGATTGTAATTTCGAAAGTCATTGCCGATCTGGTTCGAGCCAAACATGGTGTCGAGTCGTCACTGATTCCCAACGGCGTGGTTCTGCCCCAGCTTCCGGATTCGATCGGGGCGCTCGAGAAATTCGGCCTGCAACGCGGCCGCTATGTCTTGCTGGTGAGCCGGCTGGTGCCGGAAAAGCGCCATCCGGATTTGATCGAAGGGTTTGCGCGTGCCGATATGCATGGCTGGAAACTGGTGCTGGTGGGTGGCTCCGATCATCCTGATGCCTATCAGCGTGGAGTCATGGCTCGCGCTGCTACCCATCCGGACATCGTGATGACGGGTTTCCAGAAGGGCTTGGCGCTGCAAGAGCTGTATGCCCACGCAGGCCTGTTCGTGCTGCCGTCTTCACACGAGGGGTTGCCGATCGCCATGCTGGAGGCGCTTAGCTACGGTCTGCCGGCCATCGCCAGCGATATCCCGGCTAATCTGGAGGTTGGGTTGTCGCCGGATTGTTACTTCCCGCTGGGTGATGTCGATGTCATGGCATCGCGCATCTCTTTCCAAACTTCAAAGCCGCTTGAAGATAATGAGCGCGCTGTGCGGCGTAATTGGGTTTCGGAAAAATATGACTGGCAGCACATCGCGCAACAAACCCTGAATATTTACCGCAATATAGCTTGCTGATTCGCCTTCCTGTAACAAAGTTTCCTGATAATTCCACTCTGGTTGATCAGCCCTTTGGCCTAAACCATTCAAATTCTACGGATCAGGGCTTCCCTGATCTGTTTTTGTCTGTAATTAAAAAAGGTATGGCATGTGTGGAATTGTCGCGGCAGTTGCTGCAAATAATATTGTTCCGGTTTTGCTGGAAGGGCTGCAAAAGCTTGAATATCGGGGTTATGACTCCGCTGGGCTTGCAGTCCTCGAACCCCAACTGACGCGCTTGCGCAGCGTAGGGCGTGTTTCCGAGCTGGCTGGACAGGCTGCGGGGCTCTCATCGACGATCGGCATTGCTCACACGCGTTGGGCAACCCACGGCGTGCCCTCCGAGATAAACGCTCATCCCCATATTTCAGGTGGATTGGCGGTGGTGCATAACGGCATTATCGAGAATTTTGCCGAGATACGGCAGCGCCTTGAAGCTAAGGGTTATGTGTTTACTTCAGACACGGATACCGAGGTGATCGCCCATCTGATCGAGCATACCCTACAGCGTGTTTCAGACCTGTTTGAAGCGGTGCGCCTGGCAACGGCTGAACTGGTTGGCGCTTATGCCATTGCTGTGCTGAGCGAGGGCGAAAGGAATGGAGGACGCATCATCCTTGCCCGCCAAGGCGCTCCTCTGATGCTGGGTATCGGAAGCGATGGGCATTATGCGGCTTCCGATGCGTCAGCCCTCCTGCAGGTGACGCGTACCATGGTGTATCTGGAAGATGGTGACATTGCCGAGATTACCCGCGACGGTCTGCGTATTGCCACCTCGGATGGATCACCGGTCGAACGCGCGCATCACGAGAGCAGCCTTTCTGCTGATGCGGTCGAGCTGGGCCAGTTTCGGCATTTCATGCAGAAAGAAATTTTCGAGCAGCCTGCGGCACTGGCCAATACGCTTGAAATGTTGGGTGGTACCGATGCAGCCCATCGTTTTTCCACCAATATGTTCGGTGCCGCCGCGCCAGAAGTTCTCAAGGACGTCGGAAGTGTGCTGATTCTGGCATGTGGTACCAGTTTTCATGCGGGGATGGTGGCGCGCTACTGGATCGAACAACTCGCAGGCATTTCCTGTACGGTCGAGACTGCAAGCGAATACCGCTATCGCATCTCGGTGCCGCACGCTGACACGCTCGTCGTGGCCATTTCACAATCGGGCGAAACTGCTGACACGCTTGCTGCGGTCAAGTATGCCCGAAGTCTTGGCATGGAACGAACGCTGGCAATCTGCAATTCTGCCGAGTCTGCCATCGTGCGTGAATGCGCGCTTAAATTTCTTACCCGTGCCGGTCCCGAGATTGGTGTGGCTTCGACCAAGGCGTTTACAACCCAGTTGGTAGCGCTGTTTATGTTGGCGGCAACCTTGGCCAAGCAGGCTGGCCAGTTGTCTGAAGATGACGAGACGGTACATCTTGCAGCACTGCGCCATATCCCTGTGGCTGTGCAAAAAGTTTTGGCATTGGAGCCAAAAATAGAGGAGTGGGCTGAACAGTTTGCTGCCAGGCAGCATGCGTTGTTTCTCGGCAGGGGGCACCATTATCCGATCGCGCTGGAAGGTGCGCTCAAACTCAAGGAAATCTCGTATATCCACGCTGAAGCTTATCCGGCCGGTGAACTCAAGCACGGCCCATTGGCGCTGGTGGATCGGGACATGCCGGTGATCAGCGTGGCGCCAAACGATCTACTGCTGGAAAAGATGAAGTCGAATCTGCAAGAAGTCAGGGCGCGCGGCGGAGAGCTTTATGTTTTTGCGGATGCCGATAGCGAAGTGGTGGAGAGCGAGGGGGTGCACATCATTCGCCTGCCCGAGCATTACGGCCTGCTTTCTCCCGTGCTGCATATAGTGGCATTGCAACTGCTGGCCTATCACGTGGCGCTGGTTAAAGGGACGGACGTGGACAAGCCACGTAATTTGGCTAAATCGGTGACAGTGGAGTGATGGATGATAAATGCAAAAAAGATACTGGTGACTGGTGGGTGTGGCTATATCGGATCTCATACCTGCGTGGAATTGCTGGCAGCAGGGTACGAATTGGTGGTGGCGGACAATCTCAGCAACAGCAAGCCTGCAGTTCTGGCCAGGCTAGAGAGTATTACCGGGCGCAAGGTATGCTTCCATCAGGTTGATATTCGCGACAAAAAAGGGCTGCGTGAAGTATTCGAACGCCATGATATTGAAGCGGTGATCCATTTTGCCGGTCTTAAAGCTGTAGGCGAGTCGGTAGAGCAGCCACTCCGCTACTATGACAACAATGTTGCCGGTACTGTCGCCCTATGCGAGGTTATGGCTGAGAAGGGTGTACGCAGCATCGTGTTCAGTTCGTCGGCAACGGTGTATGGCAATCCGCATGCGGTTCCGATCCGGGAGGATTTTCCCGTAGGGGGGGCGACCAATCCGTATGGCACAAGCAAGTTGATGGTCGAGAATATCCTACGCGACTTGCTGGCTTCGGATATTGAATGGCGCATTGCCATTCTGCGGTACTTTAACCCCGTAGGGGCTCATTCCAGCGGTCTGATCGGAGAAGACCCCAATGGAATTCCCAATAATCTGATGCCTTTCATTGCCCAGGTGGCTGTGGGGAGAAGGGAATATCTGAGGGTTTTCGGAGGTGACTACGCTACTCCGGATGGCACGGGGGTTCGTGATTATATTCACGTCGTCGATCTGGCGAAGGGGCATTTGGCCTCGCTGGATTACCTGTCGAAAACCCCAGGGTTGCTGACCGTCAACCTCGGCACTGGGCGTGGCTATAGCGTGCTGGAGATGGTTGAAGCGTTTCAGGCGGCTAGCGATCAGAAAATTGCATACCGTATCGTCGAGCGGCGCGCAGGCGATATTGCCTGTTGCTACGCTGATCCGGAATTGGCTGCAGAAAAACTGGGTTGGCGTGCGGAGCTAGGTATTGAGTCCATGTGTAGAGATGCATGGCATTGGCAATCCAACAATCTGAATGGGTATGATGGGTAATCAAATGAGGTGATTTTCAAGCGTATTGTCATATTGGTAGTCTTGCTGTCGCGGTTCTGTAGTCTTAGCTACACGGCGCTGTAACAAAGCTGCTTTATGCTGCTTACATAACCAATTCAGCGCAGAAAGGTTCGCCATGAAAGCCATGATTCTCGCCGCAGGCAAGGGAACGCGGATTCGTCCTCTGACTTACGAGTTACCTAAGCCTATGATTCCTATCATGGGCAAGCCGGTCATGGAATATTTGGTGGAGCTGTTGGCCCATAACGGCGTCAAAGAAATCATGGTCAACCTCAGCCACCTGCCGCAGCGTATCGAACAGTACTTTGGCGATGGCAGACGTTTCGGCGTCGAGATTGGATACTCTTTTGAAGGATATATCCAGAATGACGAAATAGTGCCATTCGCACTTGGTTCGGCAGGGGGATTGCGCAAAATTCAGGATTTTGGTGGATTCTTTGACGAAACGACCGTGGTGTTGTGCGGGGACGCGATGGTCGATCTGGACATCGCTGCCGCCGTCCGGGAACACAAGCGGCGCGGCGCGATAGTAAGCTTGGTGGCAAAAGAAGTGCCGTGGGAGGAAGTCTCCAGCTACGGTGTCGTCGTCGCCGATGAAGATGGGCGTATTACCTCTTTTCAGGAAAAGCCGGGTCAGGATGAGGCAAAGTCTAACCTGATCAATACGGGTATCTATATTTTCGAGCCGGAAGCGTTGGATTTGATTCCCCCTGGCCAGATTTTCGATATCGGTTCCGACCTTTTTCCGCTACTGGTAGAGAAGGGTCTGCCATTCTATGCCTTGCGTCAAGATTTTCATTGGATTGATATCGGCAAGGTTTCAGACTACTGGCAAGCCATGCAACGCGTAATGCTTGGCGAAGTGGATGGGATCAAGATGCCGGGGCGTGAGGTGCGTCCTGGTGTGTGGGTCGGGCTGAATGTCAGGATCGATTGGCGCGGCACCCGGATCGATGGCCCAGCTTATATTGGCTCAGGCTCTCATATCGAGGCAGGGTGCCAGATTATCGGCCCGACCTGGATTGGCCAGAGCTGCCACTTGCAAGCAGATGTGAAATTGACACGCAGCATACTGTTCGAGCATACCCGCGTACGAGCCGGTGTGGAATTCAACGAACAGATTGTCGTGGGAGACTACTGCGTTTCCAAGCATGGAGAAACGGTCAGCGTCGACGAAATAGGAATCGAATGGATATGGTGTGATGCACGTAACGCTGAGTTGGCCGAACATCGGCACATGGCGTCCTGAAATACCCCTACATTATTGTGAGATGGATGCCGGTTCTACCCCCACGGAACGGCATCTTTTTGGTTTAAATGAAAGAACGTCGACAACTTAGTTTTCGCAAGCCTTTGACCCCTGGCATGGTGGTCAAGATGCTACTCGACCCAATGCTTATTATCGGCACGCTGTTCATTCTGGCCGTGTACTACGAGGAGCAGATCGACGGCAATTATGTGCTGCTATCCCTGGTGATATTTGCACTCACCTTCCCTGGCACTTGGGCCAAATACGCTACTTTTCGTTCCGAGATCGCACACATTCTTGCCAGTTGGCCATTGCTGATGGGGATTCTGCTGTTTTTCGGCTATGCGGGCCAATTTCTCCAGTATTTCTCCCGCGATGTCGTGATCGCGTGGGTCATTATTACCCCGGTCGTCATGTTGATTGCACACATGTGGATTCGCAGACTGCTGGCATATATCCGTGGCAACGGTCATACCAGCCGGCTGGCAGTGATCGTAGGAGCCAGCGATGTTGGAGTCCAGTTGCGAAATCGTCTGCGTGAAGAATCCCTGGTGGAAATTGAGTTCGGTGGGTTTTTCGATGACCGGGCTGCTGACCGGACGGCACTGGGGGATCATGATCAAAAAGATGTGCTTGGCAAATTGGAGAGTATTGCCGATTATGTCAGGAAAAATACCGTCGATATTATTTATATGGCGTTGCCCATGTCATCCCAGCCCCGCATATTGCAGCTACTTGACGACCTTAAGGATACAACAGTCTCTATATATTTCGTGCCGGATATTTTTATTTTTGACCTGATTCAGGCACGCATCGACGATGTGGCCGGCATTCCTGTTGTGGCCGTGTGCGAAACGCCTTTCCACGGCATGAATGGATTTGTCAAGCGTGTCAGCGATATTGTGCTGTCCACGCTGATTCTTTTGCTGATTTCACCCATCATGCTGCTACTGGCCATCGGGGTCAAACTGAGTTCCCCGGGGCCTGTTCTATTCAGGCAACGTCGCTACGGTCTCGATGGCCAGGATATCGTGGTATACAAGTTTCGCTCCATGACTGCCTGTGATGATGGCGACAAGGTGGTACAGGCGACGCGCAACGATAAGCGCGTCACTCGTTTTGGTGCATTCATCCGCAAGACCTCGCTCGACGAGCTTCCGCAGTTTATCAACGTGATTCAGGGCAGGATGAGCATAGTTGGCCCTCGTCCACATGCAGTGGCACACAATGAAGAGTACCGAAAGCTGATCAAAGGCTACATGATCCGCCACAAGGTCAAGCCAGGCATTACCGGATGGGCACAGGTCAACGGACTTCGTGGCGAAACGGACACCATCGATAAAATGAAGATGCGCATCGATTACGACCTGGATTATTTGCGCCAATGGACTCTATGGCTCGATATCAAGATTATCACCCGGACTATTCTTCTGGTTGTGATGGATCGTCAGGCGTATTGATTGCTTATGGGCTGTTAGATGTTTAACTACAAACGCTCAACGTCTGCTACGGAAGAGATTGTCCGGCTGGCCGGGTTCTGATTGCCGCGAACGACCAAAAGTCGCCTGTCAGGTGTGGTGGCTTTTTTCAGAGCTTCGACCCTACCTACTTAGCCAACGCTTGTGCCTGCTACTAGGCTTTGCCTTTTTCCTTGATTGTGTGCATCCTCCCACGCCATTCCTTGAGCTGTTCATCCTCAAACTCAAGCTGTATTGCTAACGCTTCTATCTCGTGAGGCTTCACCAGCAGCGCACCTAGCGCAAAGCAATCTGGTTTGATTTGTGTCTTTATTTGACCATTCACGTATCCACCATTGCGGAAAATTACCAG
>Ga0208566_1000125_pt1 | contig 54900 bp, 45 predicted proteins | sample PL_2010_150m_FD_184159 | JGI IMG/M metagenome (GOLD analysis project Ga0208566, IMG submission 184159) | Freshwater microbial communities from Powell Lake, British Columbia, Canada to study Microbial Dark Matter (Phase II) - PL_2010_150m... | ecosystem: Environmental > Aquatic > Freshwater >...
TGAGAGCTGATGGTGTTCTCCGGATAAGATCCTAGAAGCCCGGTCGAAAACTTCGACTTTGCCACAAAGTCACCCCGCCAGAACGCGTAGCGGGCTGGCAAGACACGAAGAATATCTTTGACTTTTCATTACTTTCAAGAACCTTTGTGACTTCGTGCCTTGGTGGCACGACTTTTCGACTGGACATCTAGTCTATCTCAAAAATGAGGTCGAAACGAGCAATACGAAAGATATCCCTGATGTGGCCGGTGACGTTCTTGAGTATAAGCTTCTGCCCTTTGTCGCCGAGGCGTTTCTGAGTGGCCATGAGCACACCAAGTCCAGCGCTGGAGACGTAGTTGAGGTCCTTGAAGTCAACGGAGGTGGTGACGGTCAGGCGGTCAAGAATTGCTTTCGCCTTCTCGACCTGAGCCGCGTCGAACCGGCCAGAAAGGACAACTTCGCCGCTGTCGCTCAACTTGATATCAAACATACTTCCTCCGGAAATTCTTTTTCAAGGTGATAATGCTGGTTCGATCAACGTACTGATACTGCATGTCATCGACCAGCTTCTGCGTCAGGAATATTCCCAGGCCGCCGGGTTTGCGATCTTTCAGCAATGCGCCAAGGTCAGGGACAGGCCTTTTGGTCATGTCAAAAGGTTCGACATCGTGGTCGACCAATTGCACGATGATCATTTCGCCATCCACCCGAAGTTCCAGTGAGATGTCGTTTGAATTCGCCCCCTCATACTTGATCATGTTTGTAAAAAGCTCCTCCACTGCCAGGCACACCACGCCCTTTGCATCATCGTCAACGTTCTCCCGCGCGACGAACTGGTCAATGAAGTCAAAGACCTTTACGAGTGAGTCGAGTTGCCGTTTGAACTGCTTCTGAACGGAGGGCAAGAGTCAGGATCCTCTCAGGGGGTGGTGCGAAGTATATCGATTTTGCAGGTCTTATACAAGGGGACCAGCAGCGCAGTTGAAAACATTGATTTTGCCACCAAGACTCAAAGACACCAAGAAAGACCTTTACATTTTCTTCTCTTGCAGGAGCCTTTGTGACGTTGTGCCTTCCCTGTCCGCCCCGTAATTTTGAGTTGGCAGGCAGGGTGGGACTTCAGTCGATGTCGTGCTTTCTCAGCACCCTCCAGTCGCGCGAATTTGCAAACAACGACACAGTAGCGATTTCTTGCGCTTCAGCCTCCGACGATCCCGGAATTCATTTTCTTTGCGGCAGCAAAGCTGCGCCCAATCGCTGGTCCAGTCCATAGCAGTCATCCCGAAACTGCACTGAGCCGTCCCTCTCCTTCCACACTGTGCAATAGACGATATGCACAGGAATCGGATTCTTGAGAAAAATCGAATGCTCCGTTTTGTGGGCAATGACCGTGTCGATCTTTTCCCTCCTCCAATCCGGGAATTCCCTCAGCACATGCTCGGCGAGATCAAACGGTTTTTCGAGCCGGATGCAACCGTGACTGAACATCCGAACACTCTTGGCAAAGTCATCTCGATAGGGCGTATCATGAAGATAGACGCTATATTTGTTCGGGATGAGAAACTTGACCTGCCCCATGATGTTTTGCGGTCCCCCCTCCTGGCGAAGGCGGAAGTCGATATCCTTCGGCTGGATGAGTGCAATCTCGTCGGGACGCAGATTGATCTTCACAAGCGAATCTCCCGACTGGCGCCAGAGGGACATTTCATTACTACGAAGGTAATTCGAATCTGCCTTCATGTAGTTGATGAGCTCCTTTTCAACGATGTCCTTGGGAGCCAGCCAATGCCAATTGAACAAGACCTGATTCATGGCAGAGCTGAAAACCGGCGTCTGCCAGCCCGGCAAACCAAGCACCACCTTCATCGACATCACTTCGCGACCGTCCTCCGACGCCGTAAGCCGGAAGTCCGGAATATTGACGCGCATGTGCCGCCGTCCAAGAGTGCGGGGCATCCAGCGCCAGCGTTCCATGTTGATCTTGATCTGCTCGATGCGATCTTCCAGAGGAACGTTCAATGCTGCGATGCTCGCACTGTCCGCAACCCCGCTCGCTACAAGGCCATGTCGTCTCTGAAATCCCCGCACGGCATCTGCCAACGTGGAATCGAACTCGTCGCTGCCAGCCCCGCTCCGCGAAACAAGCTCGCCGGAAAACCAAAGGCGGTTCTTGAGTGCAAACACGCGGCGGCCAATGTCTCCCCCCTTCAAAGGCGGTCCTGCCGGCACCGTTCCCCAACGACCCCTTCTTGCCATCACGTTGAATGAGGAGAGCAATTCCCGAAGGTCTGAATAAAGTGAATGCCTCGGAAGCAGAGCCTGGAGGCTTTCTCTAATTCTGTGTGATTGGAGGGATTGCTCCAGGAGTGTGTCAAGGTGCAGATTGTTCCTGCCGACGAAACAACGGACTTGAAGCGAATCGTGATCGATTCTCCCCTCCGAGAGGTGTGATGCGTAGAGCAGAAACGCTTCTGTCAACAGCAAGTCGAGGTCAGCCCGGGCCGGCGGATCGAGGCTTTCCTGCCCCTTTCGTTGCCTGGAAGATTCAATCAGGGCCGACTCCAGCACGGCGAGACGATACTCCTGTGGCCTCAAACCTTCCCGATCAGCTCCTTTGATCGCTTCGACGAGTGAATCCGCGTCCGGAAGAATGCCATCCGAAGCGGACCATGCGGGACGATAGTTCCGTCCTTCATAGAAGGTTCGGATCAGTTCGAGCGACTCGATCGAATCGCCTCGCATCCTAACGCGGGGTGGAATTCCTGCAGAAAGGATGCGATTCTGGATTTCCAACGACGCAGGGTCAGGCGGAGGTTGAGATTCCGTGCATCCGCTGAGAACACACATCAGTACGAAGGCCCACGTGGCTTTGAATCGGGCTGGGCAGCGCATCGCAAAGAGAGGACTTTCGTTCCTGAGAGGTCGCGGGGCGAGTTTCATGTGGTCAAGAAACGTTGCTTCTTTTTCGACAATTATTCTTGTGAGCAAGGAGGGAGAGAAGAAAGCATCGCCCGGTGCATTCAGCTGAAACAACCTTACGGCTTCGTCAGCCGGCGTTTGTTGCTTCCGTCGAAGTTCATCACCCACAACCCACCGTCTCCGGTTTGGGTGCGTGTGTAGACGATTTTTGTTCCATCCGAATTCCAGCTCGGATAGTCGCCGCCATCGTCCGTGAGACGGGTGATTGTCTTCTCAATCAAGTTGTAAACCCAGACCTGCGCGTAGTCATCGGGCCTCTTGACCGCGAAAACGATTGTGTTCCCTTTCGGACTGATCTGTGAAAATCCGCAATCAGCAGCGGTCGCGAAAGAGCCAAGGGATCGCACAGTTGTGCTCGTAATGTCTACGGCACTGTAAGCATAGAGGACGTAGCCGGTAGCCTGATCGAACTGCGCGCTGAGTACGACCAACTCTCCGGTCAAAGGATTCCACGAAGGGAAATCACCATACGAGAGAAGCTGCGTTGCCGCATTCTTGTTCAAATCGTAGATCCAGACCCCGAACCCGGGAGATCGCTGGACAAATGCGATTGTCGCTCCATTCGGCGACCACGCCGGACGAATGGCTCCTGAAACATCTGTCACGATCGTGAGGCTGTCTCCCGTCGGCTTGATCTTGTAGAGTGTTCCCCCCTGGCAAAATGCGAGCCATTTGCCATCCGGCGACCATGTCAATCCCACCCCATCACCGCTGTAGATTTGCCGAACGTTCCCTCCGACTGAATCCATCAGATAGATTGCCGGGGTATTCTGGGCATAGGAGGTAAATGCGATCGTCCTGCCATCGGGGGACCAGCTTGCCCTCACATGGAGATAGACGTCATCGAAACTCGAAGTGCTATCGACGGGATTCTGACAGGCGGGTAACGCAACCAGCATGAAGAGAGAGACGAGAACTAGTAGGCTCTTGTGGCGGCTCATGGTGTCACCTTCCCTTGAAGCATATATCCCAGATTCGTTCTACCAAGTTACCCCCGGCGACAGCCAAAGTCAACCAGCAGATACTGGATTGGGCGAGGAGATCCCAACAGCCTCATCGACCATCGACAGGTAGTTGTCCACGGGGACATAACTCGGTATGGAATTGCCTGAACCGATCGCATACCGTCCACGACCACCGCACGTCTCAATGAGGGCGCGGGTTTTTGCGCGCACATCCTCCGGCGATGAGGCCCCCAGGATGTTAAGGTCGAGCCCTCCAAGCACGGCGATTCGGCTCCCATATCGCAACTGGAAATCCTGGACGGGGATGATGTTGTTCTCGTACGAGTGCTTGCCGTCGATCTTCACGTCATCGATGAGATCGTTCATGATCTTTTCGAGATTCCCGCACGAATGAAGGAAGTAAGGAAGCCCCTTTTCATGAGTAAGCGCAGCAAATTTCTTGTGCCAGGGAAGGAAGAATGTCCTGAGCGCAACCGGTGAGACCAATGTGCCGACATTATACCCCATGTCATCGCCCGGAAAAACGGCGATCAATCGATCCAAATCCAGAAGGTGATGATAGAACCGTTCCATGAGTTCGCCGAGCCTATCCGCGACAGCTTTCACAAGAGCAGTATCATTCACCAGCGCTGAGCAAAATCCCTCAAGCGACATCATCCAAGTGATGTGTTCAAAGATTCCACCGCCGTGGGAACTGATCAGGCCCATGCCTTCGGGGAGGTGATCGTTGAGATACTCGTACGGGAAGAAATCGAACTCTTCGATCCGCGGCCACCGAATCCGCTCAAAGTCGTCCCACCCCGAAAGAGCGCTCTGGTGTTCGTCTGCCCATTCTCTCGATTTTGAAGAGCCCGGCGCAGCGTCGGGGATGATGAGTTTGGATTCGGGGAACGGGAGACTCTGCTCAAACCGGACGAAATCGTACCCCAAACGGTACCAGAATTCGATAAAGTTGTCGAGATATGCTTTTTGTGATTCACGGTCCGATCCAAAGGGGACCCAACGCCGATCGAGGAGCCCCTCAACAATCGGCTTCATCACAACGTCGTCGACGATGTACTCAATGAGGGGGGTACGAACCTGCGGCTTGCGTCCGGTCAGGATGTCGATGAGTTCTGCGCCGTCAGGTTTCGGGTGAGCAAGAGGAATGTGAGTAATCATTCGAGGTTTCCGACATAGAGAAACGCTTTCCCCTGGAATTCATTCTCATGGTCGATGCAGTCGATTTCCGTGCATTCGAAACTTGTGAGTCCGAAGGCGTTCGTGAGCTGATCGGGGTGTTCGAAGAATTGGGTGTGATAGTTCTCGGCGTAGAGGCGATACTTCTGTTTCGGCGTCAGAACGACGACTTTCCGTCTGGCGACCCTCTTGAGTTCAGCTGTCGCTCTTGACAGATCCCTCACGTGCTCAAGCGTGTGACAGCACGTAACATAGTCGAACGATTTGTCGGGAAAAGGAAGCGCCTCAGCGAATCCTTCGCGCCACTGAACCGAAACGTTCTCGTGTTGTGCCCGATCCTGTGCACGCCTCAGAGCTTCCGAACTGACGTCGACACCGGTTACATCAAATCCCTCCTTCGCCAGCCGGATGGCCAGTGTGCCGATGCCCGCCCCCACTTCAAGAACCGAACCTTTTGGGCCGAGGGCCCCAAGGATCAATTCCGCGTCCGTTTCTTCAACGCAATCGTTGTTTCTGTGCTTCCACGCCTCGTTGTAGGCTTGCTTCCACTCATCCTCAGTCAGCGACTGATATCGATTTCTCCATTCGACATCGAACCAGCTCCCGTACTTCCGGAGCAGCGTGCCGCGTGCAAACAGCCGCTGGTTGATGCTGCTCAGAACATCTCTGACGGACTCCGGTAAGAGTGATTTGAAACGAAGATATGTTCTCCTGAATGGCATGAGGCGTTCGTCGATGGAGAGAACCTAGTGAGACATTGATTCAATTTCAACTTGCCCGTGAGGTGCCACGCACCGCGTTGAGAAATCCGACTTCTACCCAGCGAAACCCGGAAGAAGTCGGACTTCTACCTTGAAGGTGCGTGGCACCTACCATGGGCTTTTGGGTGTAGTGAATATCTGCGCCAAAGGCGCATCCGCTTTTAGCGGACAACATCGATCAACAAATATCGGACTTAGAAGAAGGAGGCACTGGAAACGGTCGCTACTTAACGAACAGCATCCTCTTCCGCGCGGAAAATGATCCTGCGTTCATCGAGTAGATGTATGCCCCGCTGGCGAGCCCCGGCGTAGTCGAAAACTGGACAGCGTGATGGCCGGCATTCTGTCGTTCGTTGATGAGCGTCGTAATCTCCCGGCCGAGCATGTCAAACACTTTCAGTGTTACTTCGGCTTCGCCGGGCAGATCGTACGATATCATTGTGGAGGGATTGAAAGGATTGGGAAAGTTTTCGTAGAGCCGATATTCCGTGGGAAGTCCGGCACCCTCTTCGGCCGACACCGCTACGCCGGGTCTGATGATCGGGAGCTGCTGAAAACTCCGGAGAAGTACCGCATTCAACTCGTCTGTCCCCGCACCAAACCACTGGCTCAGGATCGAGGCGTAGGCCGACCGGAAGTCGTACTGCAGCTTCAAGTTGCTGCTGGTCAAATCCGTCAGACTCGGATTATTGCCGAGGACTGCACCCAAGACGCCGGCTCCAAATAGAAACATGGGCGCAGCGGTTCCGTGGTCGGTCCCCCTGCTCGCATTCGACTGAACACGGCGACCGAATTCCGAGAATGTCATGCCGATCACCCGCTGCTCAACACCAAGGTACTTGAGATCGGCCTGGAACGCCGCAATCGCATCGGAAAGCCGTTTGAGAAGAGTCGCATGAGTCCCGATGGTCGGGTCGGTTGCATCGACCTGCGATGAATGGTTGTCGAAACCTCCCATGCTCACGATGTACATCCTCGTCTTCATCCCGCCTGCGATCAAACGGGCGACAATCTTGAGCTGGTCAGCAAGCGAGTTGCTCGTCGGATACGTCGATTGCAGCTTCACCTTGTCGGCGGCAGCCTTGACTTGTGTGGCGTATTGAATCGACTGGGCGGCGACGAGGCGTACGAATTCCAATTCACGGCCCGCCGGTGTTGTCGGCGCGGTGTCCTGACCGCCTGTAGGGGCTCCCGCCACAAGTTGGTAGAACGTGGTGGGATCCTGGATGGAGATACCCAACGATCGCCCCGGGCCCTCGAGCGCCGGAGATGTTACAGCACCGATCTGAATCGCGGGCGGATCGGGCATAATAGAATTTGGATAGCCGGTCGGGAAGCCCGGGTATTCCCCGATGAGGTACCTTCCCGCCCAACCATCATTGAGATACTCGTTCGAGTTCGCTGCAGTGAGCCAAATATCCGTGGCACGAAAATGCGAAAGGTTCGGGTTCGGATACGAGACACCCTGTACAACGAGAAGTTTGCCCTCCTGATACATCGTTCGCATGCCGGTCATTGCCGGATGCAGACCGGTTGCAGTTGTCAGTGGAAGAACAGACGCCGACGGGATGGCGATATTCCCGCGGAGGTTGTTGTAAGCAGACATCTGATCAAGCGGAATTACGGTGTTGATGCCGTCATTCCCGCCGGAGAGCTGGATAAGGACCAGCACACGGTCGGTTTCCCTCACCGCGCCCACAATTGCCTCGAGAAACGGCGAGCGACCATACGCCCGCAGCGGAAGCCCGTTGAGCAGGAATGGCAGAGACGTTACGGGAACAAATCCTCGCAAGAATTTTCTGCGGTCCATGGCGCTTCTCCGAATCCGTGAGAATATTTTCCGAATCTACGACAGCTGGTATTCGGGCATCCGCAACATGAATTTCAGAAGCGGATCAAGCAACTTCAACACGTTGTTCTTGTTCGTGGTTGTTTGACCACCGGAGGCCCAGTATGTGCTCCACAGCATTGTCCACTCATATTCAGCGCCTATCTTCAGACCCATGACATTGTAAAAAAGATAATCCTTCTGTGTCTTCGTCAACGGGATCGGATAGAGTGCGGCCGCCAGATCATCGATAAGGAGGTACGGGTCGGCCGGATCGCTCATGGTTTTCACGAACGCTATCCGGTCGAACGTAAGCCCGCCGAGGCCCGTGAAGAGGAGATCGGTCAATTGACCTCGGAGAGGGAGTGTTGTCGTGCTGATCCAAAGCTCGTGAAAATCGGGGACCTGGTAGTATGCCTCCCACCCCGCAACATTGGGCGGATCAAGAATATTCATCTGCAAGTTCGAGGCTCGCCCCCTGAGATCATTGAAGGGCCTGTAGTACGCGATATCGGTCAGCGCCGGAGTGCTGATGCCTGCCTGACGGATCGCTCCGACGACAAAATCGACAGGGTTCTTGATCAGACAACCGATGGTGTTTTCATCGTAGAAATGCGCGCTGCGGAACAACGCGTCGAGCACCGGAAGGATTTCGTAATTGTTCGAGGCCATAATCGCAGCGAGCGGCGCAATGACGTTCTTCTCCACCGTGCCATCGATTTCATAATAGACAAACCACCGGTACAGCTTTCGGCACATGTACTTTGCCACCTTGCTGATGCCATCGGTGTCTTTCTGGGCAAAGATCAATGCCAACAAGTCGTCAAGCTCCTTCGCTCCGTCGGCACCGGTTTTTCCCTGAATCACGGCATTGCCATAGGCGGATGAGAACTGCTTGTTCGTGGAATCGTGTTTCGTCGACGTGAAGGAATAATCAATCAATGCACTCTGCGTACTGTGGTAACCAACGTCTGCAAAACCTGTGAGCACCTTCGCTGCGGCCTGGACATCCAGTTCGGTGTAGTTCGTGTAGTTCCCCTGGGCGATTTCGGGACCCTTGCCGATCGTAAGAAGCTCCTGGAGTTCCCGCCCATAGTTTTCATTCGCATGTCCCACGATATTCGTGTTGCTGTTGAGGTACCGCAGCATTGCCGGATCGAGCGTCACAAGTTTCACGAGCTGCTTGAAGTTACCAAGTGCGTTCCGCCGGAACAGATCGAGCTGTTTGTACATGAAGCGCGAGTCCTGGATATCGGCATATTCTGAGACGAAATGATTGTGCCAGAACAGGACCATTTTCTCGTGAAGGGACATCCCCTGCTTCGTCATAAGCCCCAACCACCACGCTTTGAGATAAGCGCCAAACGATCCATCGTAGGTGGCATCATATGTTGTATTCACCCATGTCTGTCCTGCCTGAAGCGGTGGCGTCGGACCGACAGGAGGAGCGGGAATTGGCTGAGCGCTGAACAAAGCGGCGAGTGTGGCATCGAGCGTCTGAGAAGCGGCTTGCTGAATCTCCGCCCGGGTCGGGCCGAACATGGTCCGACGCAGAAGATGAGCAGCCGTCTTCGAGTTCCACTCCGCCGCAGAGAGTGTCTCCAGCCCTTTCGTCGATCGAACGAGTCTCCTCTTTTCCGCACTCGGCTTCGTCGCCGCGCCTGATGCCGATTCAACGGCTGGAGTATCGGCTCCCTGGTCGATCGGATTTACTCCGGGAGTCCCTGCAATACCAGAAAGGAACACACGTCGTTTCATGATCTCATTGCTCTCCAGAATGGATGAATGCCGGCCTGCAAGAAGATAGTCAGAGCACACCGCTGAGATGTTGCCAGCTGTCACACAAGAAACTGATTGTTAGGTGTATTTGCAAGAGGAAGGTTTAACAGCGCATCAAATCGTTGACACCGCCAAATGACCAGACGCTCGTCGTGGAAGGAGAGCAGAACAGTGGAGGATGTCGATCGTCGCACGCTCCACAATCTGCGAGGTACTGTCGCCTAGAGACGCGACCGACAAGTCCTGCCACCAAGACACAAAGTCACAAAGGTTCTTGAAAGTGAAGAAAATCTAAAGATCTTCTTCGTGTCTTGGTGACTTCGTGGCAAAGTTGATGTTTCTGGCCGCGCTTCTAGTTCTGCCTAAGAAGAGCTTCTATCCGCTCGACGACTAAACGGTCAGTCGGTTTGGTTTTCGAAGGGAACATCGCCACAAGTCCGCCGTTTTGGTCGACCAAATATTTCTGGAAGTTCCATTTTACTTCACCCGGGAAGGGGGAGTCCTTGGTGATGTAGCGGTAGAGGGGGTGCTGGTCGTCTCCCCGGACACTGATTTTGGAAAACACGTCAAAGGTGACATCGTACTTCGTGCTGCAGAATGTTTTGATCTCCTCGTCACTTCCCGGTTCCTGCTCCCCGAAGTTGTTCGCCGGGAAGGCCAGGATGCGGAATCCCTTATCCTTATACTTTCTGTAGACCTCCTCAAGGTCCTTGTATTGCGGCGTGTATCCGCAGAACGAAGCAACATTCACGATGAGGAGCACATTTCCTTTGTACTCGGAGAGTGATTTCTCCTTGCCGTCCATCGTTTTCATCGCAAAGTCGTGTATGGATGTATTCATCGCGGGGCCTTTCACTTCCTGCTGTGGGGAGAGCTGGGGTGACGACAAAAGAGACGTAAGGAACCAAAAGACTTGCACAAGTTGGGTCATGGTATTTACCTTTTTCAAAATTCAATGGGGATTGATCAGTACAACAGAAAGGCGCCCCTGAAGGTTCCAGGAGCACCTTGAAGAGGAGAAACAGCGGCTAGTGTGTCACTGAAGCGGGCGCCTCAGGGACTATTGCCCATGCGATGATATAGCCGATGATGCCCGGGAAGATCCCGGTCGCGATGGTGACGATCGCCACCATCAGCCTCAACACTGTTGGATCGACGGCGAGGTATTCTCCAAGGCCGCCGCAAACGCCGGCAATTTTCTTATCGGTAGTAGATCGATACAGTCGTTTCATATTCGCTCCAATTGAAGTTAGTGTTCAAGCAATCGTACGGTCCCGCGATCAGACTTGATGCGAAGGAGAGGGCCCCCGCCATTCACGGATGTCCGCATTTCGGATCCCCTTCGCCTATCGTTTTCACGATCCCGAACCCTCTCGAAATCCGAGCTGAAATTCGCATGCCTTCCCAATGTTGCCTCGAGATCAAAACCCTTCCCCTTCGGCAAGGCGATCTCGATTTCCCCTCTGTATGTTTCGAACCTGGATCTTCCCGCCAGTCCGGCAAATCCGACTTTGGCCTCGCCTTTGTACGTCTTCAAGTCAAGAGAACCCAGGAGTCGCCCAATTGCTACCTCGCCTTTGTACGTGTCCAACTCAACGTCTGCCTGAAGGTCATCGATCGTCGTCTTCGACTTATAGTCTTTGATGCTAATCCTCGTCGCCTTGGGAACTCTGATGGTATAGTGTACGAATGGAAGGTTGTCCGAGTCTATGCTGAACAATCCCAGGAATCCGCGGTGTCTGCGTTTGGCACTCTCATAGTCGGACTTGATGCGCGCAGAACTCGACGAGAGATCTATCCGGATTTCCGTGTCCTGAACCCGCTCCCGTGAGCTGCGATCGTGCCCATCCGCCTCGATGATTGCACGAATCTCGATTTCCAACTTATCCCAGGGAAGGATCTCAATACTTCCCTTGTAGGTATCGACACAGACACGCCCGTTTGGCCCAAACGAACTGGATTTGTGGACCTCCCTGGTTTCCTGTGCAAGTGTGAACGCAACAAGAACCAAGACAAGGATCAAGATTGAGAGTACGCGGTTTATCCCGTTCATTGAGATCCATCCTTCCTAGTCTCAGAAGAACCTTGAATAAGTCCACAGGACGATGCAGAGACCTAAGCAGACTTCAACCCAAGCTTTCACGAAAAAAGCACACACCCCTCATTCCCCTCCCCGCCAGACCCGCCCGACCAAGTCGTTCGGGCGGGCCGCATGGCGGGCTGGTCGCGCCCCGCATGCCCCTCACGAGAGGGGACGCGACGTTCTTGGATGGCGCACAAACAGTCCCCTCTGTGCGATGGCCAGGGTGTTGAGGAGAGGGGATGTAAGGGGTGTGTGTTTTGCTCTTTAACTAAGCTTTCACGAAAACTCGAATTATGAATTATTGGAAATGGCACTAGGTCCTGAAAACGCAACAACAGATAGGTTTCCCTACGAGTACCGAACGTTGGAAGTTTCACACTCCCCGGCTGCCGACAGTGGCTAGGGGCGCGGCCGAAAAGTCTTGCCACGCCTCCGTGCCGAAACGCCGCACTTCGGCGTGCAGGCACGAAGACACGAGGACACAAAGCATCACAAAAAGCAAATGAATTGAAATGTATTTCTCCGTGCCTTTGTGGCAAACGACGGGTTTTCGTCCGGGCTTCTAGGTGACGTGCCAATCCACAGACACTACAATTTCAGGTCTTTCCCTGTTTTCATTTTCGTGATGTAGATGATCTGGCCGACGTGGAGCGCAAAATGCTCGACGACGACGGAGATGACCTCGAGATATGGTCTCTCCCGGTTTTGGACTGATGTACGATCGAGGAAACGTGATGGTTCAAACGAAGCAAGCGTTCGATCTGTTTCCAGGAGTGCCCGCTCAAGAGCATTCATGAGCGCTTCCTTTGGCATGCGCTGTCGTTCAGCAAACTCCTGTGGCTTGTCTCTTGTATCCGGTGCCCCGCCTACGCCGGCGAGGATGAATTGATTCAGGTTCCCGGTGAGATGCAGCAGAAGGTTTCCTACGCTGTTGTTCGCCTCATGTTCCCGCCACCAGATATCGTCGTGTGAAAGCATGCCGACGCAAAGCTGCACACGCGGCCAGTAATGGTTCAGGAGCCGAAACCGGCACCAGTCAAGATACGCTTTACCCAGATCGTCACTCATCGCCCAGTCTTACCTTTCGCATTGTTTTCTTCTGGCCATGTTTCTTCTTTGATTGGACCCGCCGTTCCTTCGACGAGTGTGTCGGCGATGTTTTGACGCGCTTCCTCCTGACCTTCAAAGCCCCGTGAAGGAGACTCACGAGTTTCTCGATCACCAATTGCTTGTTTTCCCACTGACTCCGCGATTTCTGGGAGCTGATATGCAGTATACCCTTGGCATCGATTCTTGATGCCAGATGGGCGAGAAGAGTATTCTTCTCCTCTTCGCTGACAGATGGTGAGCCTGCGACATCGAACACAAGTTCGACGCGCGTTTCGAGCTTGTTCACATTCTGGCCACCGGGTCCGCTACTCCTGGACGTGCGAAACCGCAACTCAGAGAGCGGAATCTGAACCGACGATGTGATATGAAGAACCGAACTCACGAGACCAGCTCCTGAAGGATGTGGAAATTACTGTGCAGGGCCTGAGCGCCCCAGATTCTTGTTGAACCAGGCGATCATCCGTTCACCAATATCTTGAATGAACTTCGGTTCTAACGGACCGTGAGGTGTCCGGGGATACACAATCATTTCCGTCGGGCACCCCTGGCGCTTCAACGCGGTGTAGAATTCATATCCCTGGGAAGGCGGAACCCGGACATCGCTCAAGCCATGAATGACCTGCGTCGGAGTGGAGACACCTTTGATTTGAAACATCGCAGAGTGCTTCATGTAGGTGTCCATTCGATCCCAAAATTCCCCCCCGAAATAGGACGGGAGGAAACTCGGAATGTCGGCTGTCCCGGTGAAACTCATGAGGTTTGTGACGCCTGCACCCACACTTGCCGCTTTGAAACGTTTCGTTTTGGTCACGGTGAAGGAAGTCATGAAACCTCCGTAGCTCCATCCGCAGACGACGAGACTATCGCGGTGTGCAATACCCATCTCGATCACTTTATCGACACCCGTCTGGTCGTCTTCATAGTCCCCGAATCCCCAGTCGTCGATGTTCGCACGGCGTAATTCCGCCCCATAGCCGCTGCTGCCCCGCGGATTTGGCCTCAGGATGGCATACCCTTGCTGGGCAAAAGCCTGCAAAGGATAGATGCTCCCGGCTCCCGTGTAAGTCTGCGTGAAGACACCCGCCGGACCACCATGAATATTGACGATGAGAGGATACCGAGTCCCTTTCTTGTAGCCGACGGGATATGTCAGAAGGCCTTCGATTTCTTTTCCATCTTTGGAATTCCAACGGATGACTTCGGTTTTGCCCATGGGAAGCGAAGGGACATCAGCATTGATGGCCGTGAGCTTCCTCGGCTCGAATTTCTTTACCGGGCTGACGGAAATCTCCGGCGCCAATTCCAGGCTCTGGTAAACAAACGCAAAGGTATTACCATCGCCACTGAACGAGGAGCCTGAGTAGTTTCCTTCTCCCGTTGTCAGAACACTTGGCCGCGAGCCATCCGTTGGCACGCTCAACACTCGGCTGACAGTTCCTTGCACCTCGCTTACAAAGATCGATTTTCCGTCACGCGACCAATTGACGACACCGAAGCTACGATCGGGGGTTTCGGCGAGTTTCCGAGCCTCACCTCCGCCTGAGGGAAGAAGATAGAGATCATAAGCCTGAGCCCATTTCGAATCTCCGTTGTCTGAGGTGTAGGCAATCCACTTGCCGTCCGGAGAGAATCGCGGCGAGGCATCAGAGCCTTTCCGCAACACGAGAGGCCGAATGGCTCCACTGTCTGAAGGAACGGCAGAAATGTCGGACGTTTCCCACACGTCAACAGAAGGCGTCGCTTGATGGGCGAACACAATCATGTTCCCATCAGGTGACCAATCAAAGGATGTCACATGAAAACTGCCACGGGTGAGCTGTTTCACTTTCCTGTTCCCGAGTGCGTCTTTGTCGACTGCAATGGTGTACAGATGAGAGAACTTGAGATTTGAGTCTTCAACAACCATGTCCCGCTTTTCCTTCTTGGCTTTTTCCTCCTGCTCTGTCTCCGGGTCATTCGCAGTGTAGGCAACCCGTTTTGAATCCCGAGACCAGGAGTAAGAGTTTACGCCGGCTTTCGCGTTGGTCACCTGCTCAGCCTCACCCCCCGTCATCTTCATCACCCAGACCTGGCTCTTTCCACTCGTTCCGCGGGAGGACACGAATGCCAGGGATTTCCCGTCAGGCGAAAACGCCGGGTTCGTGCACGATTTGTCGCCGTACGTGAATTGGGAATTCGACTTTCCGTCGTCTGAGACGACCCATAGGTGGGTCAGGAATTCGGACTTCTCCCCTTCCATGACCGGTGTCGACACCGTGTATGCGATCCATTTGCCATCCGGGGAGATAGCTGTCCCGCCAACGCGCTTGATCTTGATCATCACCTCGGGCGTCCATCCCTTTGGTGTGTCCTGGGAATAGACAGGAAGTGAAAAGGCAATGACCAGGAGGAGTGCCAGGGTGAGAAAAAAGGAAAGGCGTTGGGATGCGTGAGCCATCGGGACCTCCATTTATTGACAGTCGGATTGAGATGTAGAGAGCCGGTCAAAAAGATCTGCCACCCCGCCTGCCAACTTAGTTCTTCGGGGCGGGCAGGCAAGGCACAAAGTCACAAAGGTTCTTGAAAGTGAAGAAAATTCAAAGATCTTCTTCGTGTCTTGGTGACTTTGTGGCAAAGTTGATGTTTTCGTCCGCGCTTCTAAAAGGAATGTAAGGAAAGCTTCGGAAGAAAGAAAAGGCGGATACTAAGGGCCCGGGTAAAGATGAATAATGAACACCGCCCGCCTGACGGTCGTGATTCAAGAAGGCGGGCAGGAACCTTCGAACCGCAGAATGTTGAAGTGCGACAAGCCACTTCAAGAATCGTTATTCCTTGTTCCCGCTACGTCGGAAGAACGACTTCCACCACAAAGTCGGTGGACAGGCGATATTCACGTAGCCGAGACACAAAAACCACAGATTTGCTGATGGGCTGAAAGTGTTGAAAAACAGCGCCACTTTAAAAGGTTTGTTCAGCCGCGGTTTTCGCTTTGTGTGGCGACGAAAGATGCGCAGATTAGCGAGAAAAAACAACCCCGCTGATGTTCCAAAGACAAAGCCAATTGGAAGTATTTCACGCTACAGGCTTGTCGGTACTTTTGGGACATTGACATTTTAGCAACACAATGGTATAATCGCACGCAATACCGATTGCACCGTGCTGCCCCTCCCACTTCGTGCTTCAGATATTGCAGTGTAAGTTGGTCTCTTCAAACCTCCTTAACATGGGAGAACCTCCTATGCTCCAATTCACCACGAAGTCAGCGAGCTTAAGATTGCTTGTCCTGAGTTTGGCGTTTGCGACTAATGTCATAGCGCAAAACGCAGACTTGGTAGTGCCGACAGGTTCGTTTTCGCCATCAACGATCAATCCTGGCTCGATTCTCACAGTCACGGCAACAGTAAAAAACATCGGAACCAATTTTGCCGGGTATAGCCATCTAACTGTATATATATCTCCAACCACAACTCTCACTGATGGCAAGAAGCTTGCGACCGTGTCTGTCGAAGCTCTAGCGCCAAATGCACAAAGCGAACTGAAAGAGTTCCTGATTCCTATACCAACTTCATTCGCCAGTGGTCTGTACTATGTAGGTTGGAAGGCAGATTCCTATGACGAAGTTGTTGAGAGCAATGAATCGAATTATTTCTATCTGCCAAACACTCGATTGACCATTCTCAGCACTCCAGTTCTGGAAAGACATTTTCCTTGCCCGCTCATTTTCATCCACGGCCTAAACAGCAACAGCAAGACTTGGGACAATCTGGCATCATGGCTAACTGATTATGGCTGGACAAATGGAGGCAGACTTGACTACTGTTTGAATTTCGATAACGACTTGACGAAGGCATCAGCTCAAGCCGACATATTCGACTTCACGATTGACGGGAATCTGAAATTGGGGGATTTTTATTTCGTGAACTTCGATGTAAATCGTGATGGAAGCGTTTTCAACAACACCATTCAAAGCAATCAGTCAGCAATTGTAAAACAGGGCATCGCATTGAAAGCGGCGATCAAAAAGGTATTGGCTGTTACAGGAAGTGATGAAGTTGTTCTTGTAGGGCACAGTATGGGAGGGCTTGCTTCGAGAGAATACTTGCAGAATTCGACCAACTGGCAAGCTGATGGCAAGCATCATGTTGCTAAGCTCCTCACTGTGGGAACGCCACACGGCGGAAGTAATGCGTGGACATTTGGTATTGTCGATGGATATTCAGAAGCTGTGAGAGACCTGCGCTGGTCGTACTCGAATGGAGCCAGCGGAGTATATCTTTTCGGTGGGAATGAAAGAGACATATCAACAATCGGGTTTTACACCATAGATGTCAACTGCAATGGCATTATCGGGGACAATATAGTCGGGCTCAATCAGAAGTCGTTGCCTAACGACCTTGCCTTTAGCTGCATTATTGGGACGGGTGGTTTATCAGGAGATGGAGTTGTTGACGCTGCAAGAGCAAATCTCAACAACTACTATGTGATCAAGGCTGACACATTTCTGACGAATCAAATTCATACCAACTTACCCAGTGATCTGGCTACCATGATGGAAGGCCTTGATGAACCACCATTCTTTCAGCAAGCATATGACGTGAAATTTGGAACTTACTATTTTGGCCTCGTGACATCACAGAGTGTAGGCAGCATCTTCTCACGCGACTATGATGATTTCAGACTTAGAACAAATTCAAAGGGACGGCTGGACATCAAAGTTCGCAATATCCCGGTTTGGAACTTCAGCGCAACGGTTTTTGACAGCACATTCAAACTGGTGGCAACAGTTCTCAGCAATGTCAAAAGCAGGATCGATACTTCGCTTCAATTGGGGCCTGGGTCATATTTCTTAGAGTTCGACGGACAAGCAGACAAGCTGAGTTGGTACTATCCATATGCATTCAATCTGCAATTTACACCAACGACTGGAATCGACAACGCAGACAATGTCTTGCCGACAGGCTTTGTATTAGAGCAGAACTATCCTAATCCTTTCAATCCTAGCACAACCATTAAGTATCAGATACCGAAACAATCTCATGTCTCTCTGAGGGTATTCAATGCACTTGGTCAAGAAGTTGCAGTTTTGGTGGATGGAGAAAAGGAAGCTGGATTCTATCAAGCCCGCTGGGATGCTGCACTGCCAAGTGGTGTTTACTTCTACCGTTTACAGGCTGCTGACTACTTAGAAACCAAGAAAATGATATTGCTGAGGTGATGCACTTCTGGATACGGAGTCATGAGAAGCCCCTGCTCAAAAGGCTGGGGCTTTTCTGTTTCGATCTTGACACCTCATTCTGGGTCCGTTACCATCCAACCGTTGTTGCCAACTCATTAGCCACTCGCGGTGAAGTCACCCCACCCCGAGCAAGCGGTGTGGGGCGAATTGCCATTCGCCCTGACGAGCACAACACAACGGAAGGAAATCGCAATAAAAACCACGAAGAACATTTCAGCTTCTGTCGCATTACTTCTTGGCAAGAAGCTGAACAAGATTCATGTCTTGAAGTTCAATGAGAAAAAATCGAAGCCCGGCAAACCAGTGGTCGATTGCAAGTGCTTGGCCTGTGGCAAGCCGTTCTCAGTGAACGCTTATCATGTCAACTATCAAACTGCAAAGTCTTGTGGTTGTGTTCGGGTCGACAACGAGAAATCCACAAACACAACAAATGCGAAGGATGCTAATCGAAGTTCTGTGAAACGATGACTTGACTCTCTCTGCTACTCAGGGTAACTTGAAGCCAGTTTCTATGTGAGACTGGCTTTTGTTTGCGGTTAGGACCACCAAAGCGAATTGGAGGTATTGCCGAATGAAAAAGGAACTGGCGAAAAATGAACCACCGCAAAAGGGTTCCCCGTGGTATAAGAAGATGATCTTTTGGTTCAATTTGGTATTTGTCCTCTTCATGGCATATTGGATTCTGTTCCCTGACCCACGGGGTGCACTATTCAGCCCCCGCACCCAAATGCTTTTTCCAGTCACAACCAAACAATACCAAGCACATGGTGTCTCAATTCACAATTCTTATTTGATGACCTTTCTCGAAGCGAACTTGGCACGGCAATCCAGTGAGATTAGTTCCAGGGAAAATACCAAGGCGCAAACTCGGCTTTTCTATGCGGCAATTTTGGCAGCTGTAATAGCGTTCTTCTCATTGAGAGGTGGAAACTCACACCCTGTAATTGTCGTAGTTCCGATGGTTCTAATTGTTTCTATGTATGTCTTGGAGATACATCAAGATGACCTCAACAGGAGAAGTTTTGACTATTATCACGCAGAGACAAATGCAATTGAAACATTGGTTGACTTGAACCCCACTGACACGACGTGGTATAGAAAAGAAGGAGATACTATTCAACACGTCGTAGACTCGGTCCACAATACGAGGGTAGCCAGAAAGATCCAGGCGGCTTTTCATCCATCATTAGACCAAATAATTTTCTACTTCATTCCATTGTTTCTAGTTACGAACCAGTACTATTACGTTATCCTCGTGCAAAGGCGCAAACCCGGTTCTCGCATTGAAGAGCTGACCCGTGACAAAACTCTAAACGCGAAGGTCAAGAAATCCTGAGTTCTTAATGCCAATCGAATTTGCCCCCGCCGTCAGGACTTTTTCTGTCCCGACGGTACTGCGGGCACATCGAATCGCGTGGGTGTCGGGAGGAAACTCCCGACACCGGCAAGGGAGACATCCGCTCAATGCCGTGTGAGTGTCAGGAGCGAACTCCTGACACCGGGACCAGAACTCGTGGAATTGCGGAAACTGAACGATGTAGCTACTTGCGATAAGCCTCTCTGCGGTGCAGGCAGTGAAGGATGACCACGACTGACTGTCCATCATCCACCAGGTATCGAATGCGGTAGTCGCCGATACGGATGCGAAACTCTCCTTCATACCCCTTCAACTTGACGCATCCTCGTGGGCGAGGTGCTTCCTTCAAGTCAGCGATTCTCTTGAGAACAGGATCACGCACGGTGGATGGAAGGAAGTCCAGTTGCTTCACAACTGGCTTGGGAATGATGATCTGGTAAGGCATCAGGGCTACTTCTTCTTACCGGCGAGGTAATCATCAAGTGTTACGTAGTTCTTTGCCGCATACGCCACTCGGGCCTCACGTATCTGCGCCTGAATGGATGGATCGCTCTCGTAGAGATCTTCCTCAGCTTGTTCGAGTTGCTCGTTCAGAGCCTCCATAATCTTTAGCTTGTCCGATGAAGATAGCTTCGCTATCGATTGGAGAAGGGATTCGAAACTCACCGAAGCGGAGATGCCTTCCTGGCTCATGTGTTTGTACCTCCGATTGTCATTGATTCGAATATGTCCTTTTTCTCAAAGAGAGTCAACCGCTGGCACAGAAGAGATCTTACCAGATGCGAGGGAAGAAAATGTCAGGGTAAGGCGTTGTCCCAATTCATGAGCCAACGCTGTTTGCTATGCGGCGGTCTTTTCACACAGATGCTCAGATAAGTGACCGGCACTCCGTGAGGGGCCGGGGAAAGTGACGGTCACTCCACACAGATGCTCAGATAAGTGACCGGCACTCCGGGAAGGGCCTGGAAAAGTGACGGTCACTCGCGTTTGCGATTATTCTCGGTGAAGTCACCTCACTCCGGGCAATTTGCGCTGAGAAGTGACTCAAAAAGTCAAGCGGCAGATTCAATAAGTGCTTGACATACTCACAGCAGGTCTGTATCTTATCTCCCGACAGCACAGTGCCAATGCTCGATCAGGCATTTGCCCAGAAGGGACAATTCAAAAGATTGTCCCTTTTTTTGTTTCCGCTGATCTCAGTTCTTCTGTGGATGCACAGGGCCGAAAGCGAAGTAGTCCGTCTACGGGCAGGGACGAAACGCGAAGGAGAGTTGGTTTGGCGGATGTCCCGACGGAACCAATGCTGTGTGAGTGTCAGGAGCAAACTCCTGACACCGGATGAATCTTTGTTCCTTCTCCTCTTTTCCTTTGGGCCTTGGTGCCTCTGTGGCAGAAAGCGGGTATTCGTCCAAGCTTCTAGAAGGGTGGTCGAAAACATCGACATTGCCACGAAGTCACCAAAACACGAAGAAGATCTTCAAATATTATTCTCTTTCAAGAACCTTTGTGACTTCGTGCCTTGGTGGCACCACTTTTCGACTGGACCTCTAGAACTCTGCGCTTACGCCGATTGAAGGAAGGATGCCGATGGATGCAACATTTGTTTCCGATCGGCCGAGCCGCTCGTTGTACCGCGGCACGTTGAGAGGCTTGCGATTATAGATGTTCTGGATGTCGACGTAGGTAACGAGCGTCCATGAGCTGAACGACCAGCGCCTGTCCACGCGCACATCGAGGCTATGATTCGAACCGATTCTGGCCGAATTGTAGAACGCCGGGTTCTGGTAGCCTTCTGCATCGAACGGCGTGTAGGGCCTTCCCGTCGCATATCGGAATTTCGTGCTGACCTCCCACTTTTCGTTGAACACGTAGCCACCCCCCAGATTGATAATCCAGCGCTGGTCGAATGAACTCGGACGCTCGACCCCATCGAGCGCTTTGAACTGGGACTGGTTGAAGCTGACGCTTACTGTTCCATAGCACGGGATCTCGGAAAGTTTCTTCTGAACAAGCAGCTCGATACCGCGGGCAAGGCCTGTCCCCTTGCTGACAAGCGGGTCGAGACCGAACGATGAACAGCCGTCGTCGGAGCCGCCGAAACCCGCTCCGGTGTTCGCGAGGACGAGATACGGTCGCGAAATGCTCGAAGGGTATTTCGAATACTGTTTGACGTAGGCTTCAACCGTCACTTTCGTGTCAGGCCGGACCGTGTAATCAATGCCTGCAACGTACTGCGTCACACCAATGAAATCGAGCTTGCGGTTTTGCTCGTTCGCCGCCAGCCAGATGTATGATGGCGCCTGAGAGTACTGCCCGATACTCCAATTGAGATTAAGCGTCGGAAAGAGCGCGACCGTGTACGAAAGCCGCGGGGAGAAGGAGTACTTGTCGATGAGGTCGAAGTAATCAACTCGACCGCCAAGAGTGATCCGTGATTTTCCAAGTACCTGGGACACCTGAGTAAAGGCAGAGCCTTTGAAGCCCGTCGTCTTGAACACCGCGTCGACACTCAGCACGTCGCCAAAACGAGTCTCGAACGGGCGGAGGAAGACATCCGCCGTGAACCGGAGCACTTTCGCCTGCGTCCCGATCAGGAGCTCGGTGGAAGCAAACGGATGAAGCAGAATGTCGGCTCGCACTGAGGATTCGTGCTCCGAGGAGGTGTTGGAGAAAATCGAAACCAGGTTCGAGTCTGCTTGTCGAAAATCGTATTCGACATATGACTGGCCGAGCGTCATTGTCAGGTAGCCCTTGTCAAAGAGATGTTGCCACGAGATACCGCCGACGAATTGATTCTGATCGCTTCCCAAGACCCGGGAGTTCTTGAACCTTTTCTCCTCTGTGTCATTGAAGTACTTCACGTTGTCGAGCACACCGACCGCAAGCAAACTCAGCTGGTCTTTCGGGCCGAATGAAACGCTTGCTTTGCTCAGAAAATCCCAGTACTCCGGCACGAAGCCAAAACCCGCAGCTTTGAAAATGAAATCGAGATAGCTTCGCCGCGCGGAAAAGAAGACAGACGCGTTCGAGCCCACCGGGCCTTCAAGGTTCAGCCCGAACTGGCTGGCGGAGATGGTTGCCTTTCCGCCCAGGGCATCCTTCCTCCCATCTCGGAGGTTGATCGTGAGCACCGAGGAGAGTTTGTCGCCGAATTTAGCTCCGAATCCACCGGTGGAAAAGGACGTGTTCTCTACGAAATCGAGATTGACGTAACTGAGCGGCCCTCCGCTAGCGCCCTGTGTTCCGAAGTGGTTGATGTTCGGGACCTCGATGTTGTCTAGGACAAAGAGGTTCTCTGACGGCGAGCCTCCGCGGACGATCAAATCATTCCGGCCCCCATCAACCTGAGCGACTCCGGGAAGGATCGAGATAGCCCGGACCACATCTTCCAACCCACCGGGAAGCCGTCGAATTTCTTCGTTCGATTGCATCATCGTGCTCAGGGGCGTGTCGGGGATTTTTGTGAAATACCCCGCAGTGATCTCAACTCCTTCGATCTTGATTTCGTTTTCCGTTATTCCGATGGACAACTTCAGCGGCTTCACCGCTGTGACAACGAGGTCTGTGACAGTCGTAGGGAGATACCCGATCAGGGATGCGCGGACACCAACCGTGCCGACCGGAACGCGGCGGATGTCAAACCGGCCATCAGGATCTGTGGAAGCTCCAAGAGAGGTTCCGAGGATAACAACATTCGCGCCGACGATCGGCTCTTTCGTTGTTGCATCGATCACCGTTCCGGTAATCCGGCCGAAGCGCGGCTCATCCTGCGCGAACGATGTGAACAAGGCGAAAACGGTGAGGAGAAATATAGATTTCAGAGCATTCATGGTAACGATGGTCAAGAGTATGAGTGGCGATGGTTTGGACGGCTTTTCGTCCTCTACGCCATGAACATCAAAGGGTCAGGCGGCAGTTCCCGCGGGGAGGAGAAATATCGTGCAAAACGTGCAATTCGTCAAAATGGGCCATTTGGACCAATTCTGCCGAGAGGCCTTCTCAAAAATGGTCACGCAAAGGCGTGAGATTCTCTTTTCTTCCTATGGGATTTTTGAGATTGGTTCTAACCTCGCGGGGTGCCAACGAATGGAGTTCAGACGATCAGAAGCTTGCCGGACTCCATGATCTTCCGATCGTCAAACCAGACTGTCGGTTTCTTCACCAATCCATCAAGGTGGCTGGCGACACGTACCGATCCGCCCATCGACTTGTTATCGCCGAAAGCGATGTGGATCGTCCCCATGACTTTTTCGTCTTCGATAATCAGCCCGGTCAGGATCGCCTTGTCGTTTGTGCCGATACCGAACTCTGCGACTGTGCGCGCGTCCTTTCCGTGCGGTTCAAGGAGCTCGATAAGCCGCTTCGCCTCAGCCCCGCCGGTGATATCGGTGGCGTACCCGTCCTTCACTACAATCGTGATCGGATGCGTGATCATGCCAACACCGGCCATGGAGCCATCGACGACGACGACGCCCTGTGATTCACCTTCGACTGGCGCGAGATAGGCCTCACCGGTCGGCAGGTTGCCCCAGAGCCCTTTTTCACGAAAGAGGCCGGAGCTTGCATGAGCTTTTCTCCCCATGATCGGCATAGTCACATCCGTACCCCCTGGTGCTATGACCCGCACGACGCTCGTCTTTTCGAGTTCATCACAAAGACGAAACGTTCGCTCTGCGATCTTGTTGTAGTCAGCGTTCATGCAACGGACCATGATCTCTTCGTTCACTCCCGGCAGCGTCGCTACACGAACGCCCTTCTCGCTGGCCGCACGCCTGGAGTCGGTATGCGTCAGGGACTTCGATGTCGGACAGAGCACGACGTCCACCATTTTCATCAACTCGGCCACTTCTCTCGGAGGTTCTTCTCCGTTTGTCTTTCGTGGCAGCATCTCGACGAGCATGACTTCGGCTCCCAGATCCTTCGATGCTTTCCAGAGCGCATATCCGATGGTCCGCATCGGTTCGTCTGTCACGATGAGCACTCGTTCGCCTGCTTTGGCGCCCATGCAATCGCGGACCGCTATCAAGGCGGCGGAGAGAAGCGGTGCTGAAATGTTCATGGTAGTCCTCGGGTTGTAAGTCGTGAGACGTAAAACGTAAGACGAATCACGTGAGAAGTGAGACGGTATTGAAACTCAAAGTGTTGGTTGAAAGCTCGAGTCCGTAAGACGTAAAACGTGAGACGGAAGACGATTACGATGTTCGACCCTTCTTGAAGCGAATCAGGCCGTTGAGAAGAGCGCCAACTGTTTCAAGCCGAGTTGAGACATTCACAGTTTGATCTGATGTGACAAAACCCAAGCCTTCGCAGAGTTCGATCTGTGTGTCCAGTTCACTGAGCGATCCACGCGCAATCGAATAGAATTGAATCGACTCCTTCTTCGTCTGACGAGCTGATCCTTCGGCTATGTTGCTGGGGACGGATACGGCTGCCCGGCGCATCTGTGAAATCAGGCCAAATCTTTCATCGTCCGGTAACGACCGCGTGAGATCATAGATCATCTTCACGAGCAGCATTGACTCCTGCCATACCCTCAGTCTTTTGTGTGCTCGTTCCATAATAACCCCTTTCTTCAGTCATTCGTCTACCGTCTACCGTCTCTCGTCTAACGGTCTACATCTTTCCCGCCTTGATCGTTTCCAATCCATGTGCATGCGGGCCGGTTTCGCTTCTCCGGAGAAGATACGCGAAGAGGAAGCCAAACAGTCCCAGCGAAGAGAAGATCCACATTCCAAGCGCATACCCGCCAGGGTTTGCGGCACTAGCACCGGTAAAATCATTCGCCCAACCTATGAGGAAATTGAATCCAGCCAGTCCGACATTCTGTATCAGGGTCATCAATCCATATGCCGTCCCGAGCTTCGACTCCTCCACAAGGTAGCTGACGGAAGGCCACATGATTGCCGGAATGAGCGAAAACGCAACCCCCATCATCGCCATGGGGACGAACAGAGATACACTCGTGTGCGCCATCATAAGATAGACCGGGACGAGCAGCAGCGACCCAAACATCATGAACAAAGACCGCTTCCCGATTCGATCGACCATGAGACCAAAAAGCGGAGTGGCGATCATGGCAAACAAGGTCAACATGCTCGAAAGGAATCCTCCCATTTCGCGCGAAGTCCCATGCGCTTCGATGAAAAACTTCACTGCAAAGGTCTGGAAGGGAAAGATAGCGGAGTAGAAGGTGATGCAGAGCGCCACGATATACCAGTAGGAGGTTCCAAACTTGAAGATATCCTTCAAAACGACCTTGTCTGTTGCTCCAGCCGCGCCGACCTGGTATTTCTTCTCGGCACTTCCCTCGAGAATCCAGTACACGATTGCTCCCACCACGCACACAACGCCGAAGACAACACTGATCAACAGAGGGCCCCGCCAGTGCTCATACGAACTCGCCGCCCACGACGGCGAGTTCAGAGCTGCGAACGAACCCAGCCTCGCGATCGTGAGGTTGATGCCAAAGGCGAAACTCAGTTCTTTCCCTTTAAACCATTTCGCGATCGCCGTCGTGACCGCGACAATCAATGACTCCGCGCCGAGCCCGAACACAAGCCTCCCTGCCGCCATCGGAACCAACGTGTCACTCAACGCTGTGATCACAGATCCAATCAGGCAGAGCACCGCAAATATGAACGTCGATCTCTTCGTGCCGAGCCTGTCGATGATGAATCCGCCAATCAGGACCATGAAGAAGTTCGGCACACTATATATCCCCTGCAGCAAGCCGATGTCTGAATCGGTGAAGTTGAGCTGACGCACCAACACATCGGCAAGGGGACTGATCGCATCATAGATGTAGTAGTTGCCAAACATCGCAATGCTGATGCCCACCAGTACAATCCAGCGAAACAGGCGGGGCGGTTGAGGCTTGGACGATGCGCCGTTATGTAATGGGGTAGTTTCTGTCATAGCCTGAACTTGCGGGTTGAGGAATATATAGGAATGAGGGAGTATGGTTGTAAGACGTGAGACGTTAGAGGTGAGACGGAAAACGTTGAACCGCCTCCCGTCTACCTTTTGACGTCTAGCCTAATAGTGCTTTGGCCAGAAAAAGAAATTGTGTTCTCACAGTTAATGGTTCTCAACGCGGAGTCGCAGAGATCGTTGAACGTTATCCTCTGCGGTTCTCCCCGCCAGACCCGCCCGACCAAGTCGTTCGGGCGGGCCGCATGGCGGGCTGGTGCGGACTCAGCGTCTCTGCGATAAAAACTTCAACCACATTTCTTGAAAGCCTTACTAGTTGACGTTTTTCAGGATTGCCAATAGAAATCTCCAGAACTTGTCAACGGTATCGATGTAGATCTTTTCGTCCGGCGAATGAACGGCTTGCATCGTCGGTCCGAAGGAAACCATGTCCATGCCGGGATACTTCTCACCGATGATGCCACATTCGAGTCCGGCATGAATCGCCTTGACAGCCGGATCCTTGCCGTAGAGCGACTTGTACGTTGCCTTGGCAGTCTTCAGAATCGGAGAATCGAGATTTGGCTTCCAGCCCGGATACCCTTCATTGCGTTCGACTTTGGCGCCGCCGAGCTCGAATACGTATCCGACCATCTGGCAGACTTCAAGAATCTCCGACGCGACGGAACTGCGCTGACTTGTAATGAGAGATATCTTTCCCTTTTCGGTGCGAATGACCGCGACATTTGTTGATGTCTCAACCAAGCCCGGGATGTCCGCGCTCATCTTGGTGACGCCGTGCGGCAACCCCGAGATCGTCTTCAGCACCAACGCCTGCTGCTGCTTGTTGATCACCTTCCCCTTTTTCACGTCTTTCCGCACCTCGAATTCGATTGCAAGATCCGGATCCACACTTGCCAGCTCTGCCTTGGCGGTATGCTGATATGCCGCCACAACTTTCTTCGCCTGGCTCAATTTTGCTGAGGGGACATACACTAACGCTTCGGCTTCGCGTGGAATCGCGTTGCTCTTGTTGCCCCCTTCAATATTCGCAAGCCGCCCGCCGAGATCGCTCAACGCCAGCAGCACGCGATTCAGGATCTTGATGGAGTTGCCTCGACCCTTGTCGATTTCCAGCCCTGAATGTCCCCCCTTCAACCCCTTCACACGAACCACTGTGCAGACTGTCTTTCCGGGCGCGTTTTCGAAATCGACTTTCCAGATACCGGTGGTGTTCCTTCCGCCGGAACAGCCGACATACAATTCTCCCTCCTCTTCAGAATCCAGATTCATCAACGTCTTACTCTGCACAAAACCCGGCTTGAGATTTGTCGCACCGGTAAGGCCGGTCTCTTCATCTATTGTGAATAGAAACTCCAATGGCCCGTGGACGAGGGATTTGTCTTCCATGATCGCCAGGTTCGTGGCGACGGCTATTCCGTTGTCTGCCCCGAGCGTCGTGCCGTTTGCCATCATGATATTTCCGTTTCGAACGAGCTCGATTGGATCCTTTTCGAAATCGTGCACTGTATCCTTGTTCTTCTCACACACCATATCGAGATGGCCCTGGAGGCAGATCATCGGCCGGTTTTCGTAACCGGGCGATGCGGGCTTCCGCACGACGACGGTCATGAACTTGTCCTGTTTTGCCTCAAGCCCAAACTCTTTGGCTTTCTGCATCACATAGGCAGCAATCTGCTTCTCATTCTTTGACCCGCGCGGGATCTTACTGATCTCTGCGAAGTATTTCCACACCCCTTCGGGCTTCAATCCTTCAATTGGGTTTGACATTGGTTGATCTCCTTAAGAATTCATCGTTGCTGAACACTTGTTGCGTTATCGTACAAATTCACAAGATCGGATTTTTCCAGCGTTAACAGGAACGTGCGGATTCGGTCGTGAGCAGCTGTGGCAGAGTCACCGAACTCGGCGTTCATCCGGTCGGCGATTTCAGCGACCGTTGTTCTCCCGTCGCATTGTTTCCAGACAAAGCTTCCCATCGTATCCAGTTTCACTCGTACGTTCGGATACTTCAGGTGCGGCACCAGCCATTTCACCACCAACACATTTCGGAATTTCGGCACCAGCACCACGACGCCTCCATTCTCCGCGGTCTCCCACGGAACGCGTTGCGCGGGGGTCAGCTCGAGCAGGTTGATCAGCCTCTTATCGCTTCGCTTCATAGACAGATAACAACTGCACACCTATGGACAAAATGAGCGGAGCAAGCCTGGAAGCATTACTCCGCTCAACTTCACATCAAATCACCTGCTTACATCATCGCGCTCGGTGGCGCCGGTTCATCTGGTGACCCGGCCTTCTTCAACGGTACAAGGACCAGATACGTTGCCAGGACCGCAAAGAACGCAATGGCAAGCCAGGGAGCAACGTCATTGAAGACCTCCAAAGCCCAGAACTCGGGCGGATTGCCCATACGGTCGCTAATGAAGACAGCCGCGGCAATAAACAAGCCCATGAGCGCTTCCCCTGCAATCAATCCGGAAGCAGCGAGAATACCGGCATTATCAACACGAGCCTTTTGAGCATCGTTGTGGCCTCGCTTCTTAGACAGTCTGTCCACGATGCCACGGATCAAGCCGCCGACGAAAATCGCAAAGGTCGTGCCTAACGGCAAATACATACCAACAGAGAAAAGCATCGGACTTCTCACTTTGATGAGGATCATCGAGATCCCCATCGCGATGCCAACGATCACGAGCGGCCATGCCATCTCGCCGCCGACAATTCCCTGGGAAAGAGCTGCCATCAGACCTGCCTGTGGCGCCGGGAGGCTCGCACTTCCAAATCCGCCGGTGAGCGGGTTCTGGGCAAGGTCAGAATTATGCAAAACATAGAGCGGGAAGAACATTACCAAGCCAGCCAGGATCACACCCAGGACGTCTCCCACCTGCATTTTCCATGGCGTACCACCAAGGATGTGACCGACCTTCAAGTCCTGAAGCATCTCGCCTGCGACTGCAGACGAAACGCAAACAACGGCCGCGACCCCGAGCACGGCTGCGACCCCCTGAGAACCCGAGACTCCGACGATGACCATCGTCAGTGCTGCAACGACGGTAGTCGCGAGCGTCAATCCCGAAATCGGGTTGTTCGAGGAACCAATCAATCCAACCAGGTTGCCAGAGACAGCTGCAAAGAAGAACCCGGTAACGAGCATGACCAACGCAGCCAGAATTGCGCCGCCGATAACCTGAGTGAAGTAGAAATAGAGCGCGATCATAAGAATGAAGATGACGACAATGCCCAGGAGCACAACCCGGAACGACAGGTCACGCTCGGTGCGAAGAGTGGTGGCTTCTGCGCTGGCTGCTTTGCGCACATCAGCAACACCTCGCTTGATTCCGAGGATGAGGTTCTTCCGCATGCGCCAGAGCGTAAAGCAAGCACCCACGAGCATACCACCGACAGCGATCGGTCGAACGATGAACCTGTAGAGATGGCCGGTGAGCGCCGCCCAATCCTGTGTTCCGTTTGCGGCGGTGTATTTGTCGATCATCGTCGGACCAAGGAAGAACACCAGAAGCGGTACGAGGAGACCCCATGCGAGAAGACCACCTGCGAAATTCAGGGCTCCCAATTCCGGGCCGATGATGTAGCCGACTCCGATATAGGCCGGGGTAATGTCCGGTGCAGAAAATGTCGTAATACCACCGGCTGGGACCACGTTGGATTCCTTCGTCAGACCGAGCCGCACAAGACTCTCCTTGATTGTTCCCACGTGAACCTGAAAATTGTTCCTGTAGAAGAAGGCGCCCAGCCCATCTTTTGTTGCAAGATCTGCCCGCGAAAGCAACTTGACCAATGCGCCGACGCCCATTGCTTTGAAGAGCTGCATCGCAGCGTCCGCACCCCGTTGGCCTGCCTTGTGGATTTCGCTCGCCGCAACCGATTCAGGAAACGGCAGCGTGTGGTCTTCGACCATGACCCGGCGAAGGATCGTGACAAACATGATGCCGAGGAGCCCGCCCAGGATCATCAAAGCACTTGCAGTCAAGTACTCGGTCAGCATATTTGAAGTATCGAACTTCCACAATTGCAGTACGACAAATGCAGGAATTGTGAAGACAGCACCTGCTGCGACCGATTCGCCAATCGACCCGACAGTACGGGCGAAGTTCTCTTCGAGAATCGAGCCTTTGTACAGACGCAAAACCGCCATGCCGATGACGGCCGCGGGGTACGTCGCCGCAATCGTCATACCTGCTTTCAGACCGAGGTAGGCATTCGCCGCACCGAGAATCACGCACATCACCAGGCCGATGATGAGCGCACGGACGGTAAATTCCTTCATGTCGGTCTCGACGGGAACGAACGGCCTGAACGCCGATCCGCCACCGCCACCGCTCTTTGTATCTGCCATATCAGTCTCCTTCGTTATTAGTTTGATAAAACTTGACTACTCAGCCACAAAGTCACAAAGGCACGAAAGATTCAGAGAATAATCCTCTTGATACCTCTTCTGATGAGAGGGACATTGAAATTGATAAGGAAACCAAGACGTTTTTGGGTCAATTTCAAATGGCTCAATATTTGTGCTTCCCACAAAGGGTTCATTTCATCGACAGCTTTGAGTTCACAAATGATTAACTCCTCGACCAAAACGTCCAATCGCAATCCCTCATCAAAGGTCAAGCCGTCATAAATGATTGGCAATTCCACTTGCCTTCGATAGTGCACACTCCGTTTCGTAAGCTCATGACAAAAGCAAACCTCATACACTTTCCCAAGCAAACCAGGACCTAACTTGGTATGCACTGTGTATGCAGCATCAACGATCTTGCTTGCAAGAGCTTCCTCCTTTTCAGACAACGGACTAAATCGTTCTTTCACACTTTGTGCCTTTGCGCCTTGGTGGCTATTTGTACTCTCAAAACTAAGTGAGCAGTTACGAGAGAACTGGATCAACGTATGAAAATTGCCTTTGTAATATACCACGCCATCGCCGGGTTTTCCTTCAGGCGACGTGTCGAATACGCATACCATTGCTCTCCGTACGGCACATACACCCGCAGCCGGTGTCCGGCTCGGACGATATCATCGCGTCTGGATTCACGGACGCCGAGGAGCATCTGGAATTCATATTGCGCCGGTTTCAGACCAAGTTTCTGGATGAGATTCATTGCGCCGTCGATGAGGAAATCATCGTGCGTCGCAATCCCGACGTACGATCCCCCCTCGAGAATGATCTGCAGCAGGTTCATGAAGTTGTCGCGGATTTCCTGGCGGCCTTTGAAGGCGATCGCGGGAGATTCATTGTAGATGCCCTTGCACAACCGTATGTTGGCTCCCTCCTTGACCAGCGAGCGCACATCGGTCTCGCTCCGATGAAGATAGGACTGTATAACGACGCCGGTATTCGAAAACCCTTCCCCTTTGAGTTTCCGGTATATCTCAAGTGTGTTGTCGGTCGTCTGGGCGTCCTCCATGTCAATCCGCACGAAATTTCCCAGCTTCCGGGCTTCCTCAAGAATCGCCCGGATATTCTGGCGCCCCAGTTCTTTGTCGATGCTCAACCCCAGTTGCGTTGGCTTGATCGAGATATTGGAATTGAGTGAGTTCTGGTGGACGGCCTGGAGAATCGGGAGGATGTTGTCACGAACCGCCTGCGCCTCGCGGGCGTCTTTCACGTCTTCGCCCAGAAGGTCCATCGTCGTCATCATGCCTGCCTCATTCAGCCGCTTAACGGTTCGGACGCCATCTGCAAGCGTAGGGCCAGCGATGTAACGCCGCGCCACACGACCCACGATGGCCTTCGGGATCAGCGGCATCGCAGTGACGACCAGCTTGTTCAGAACGGACATAGCAAGATTTTCAAATGAGTGACCAACGCGGAAGGAATGCAGCGAAAGACGTGTCGAGTGTGTTTCTCAGAGCTGCAGCCCCACGAGAGCGGAAAAAAGATAGCCACACAACCCTACAAAAGCAACAACAAAGCCCATCATTTCAGTGTTCTGCTACCCTGCAGGGCGTCGAAAAAGCAAACCGCCAAGACCGCAGAGAACGCCAAGAAAGTATTAGGTGTTTTTCTCTATGAAATCTTAGATCTAGTTTTTTCTTGGCGTCCTTGGCGGTTCATTTTCTTGCCTTGAGTTCCGGTTTTCAACAAACTGTTAGAAGTTGACGACGAATCCCAATCTTGGCTCGATCCGCTTCTGCGGCTGATAGCCAACCACGTTTCCCGTCACATCGTCCCGCACTTCGGTAAATGTCCATTCGTAGAGGATCGAAACAACAAGATAGGGAGCAGCTTTGTAGCCGACTTGCGCGTACAAGAGGGAGTTGTTATCAAGTTTGAAAATGGACCCAACGTTTTTCTTGTCATAGCCGCCGCTGATAAGGATTCCGGGCAGGGCGTTCGAGGTCTCGAGTTCAAGATGCAGCGTTCCGGCGTTCGGTTGACCAACCGGCGAATTGTATCCTCCAATGATATTGAATGTGTTGAGGATGCTGATCATCAGCTCTCCAAAATAGCCTTCGAACGACTGCACGTTCTTCAACAGCTGCGCTTTGCTGAAAAACCGGCTGGTGTCGAGAACCTGGTACCGGTCTCGCTCATAGAACGCGTCGAAGTATGATGGCAGGAACTGATTCCCCACATATCGCCGCTCATATTTCGCATCCAGCGTCAGGAGGCCGAGCCCCCTCAGCTCAAGATTGATTCCGACAGCTGCACCGCTTCCGTATGCGAGAATCTTCGCATAGTCAGCGTACAGCGTTGAGCGGACGATCTCGTGCGACAGGAGCGGAAGTCCAACATCGACCCCGACGATCGAGAGCGCCCCTCCGCGTTGGGCAAGCCGCACTGTCCCTGCGGCATCTCCCCACGTCTGGTTGGCGTTCGCGTTGAAATCCGACGCGAACGTCACGCCCGTTTCAAGTCCTCCGAGTATCGGAATCGGGGCGGCACTCGTAAATTGAAGCGGCCGTGTGTACCCGCGGATACCGAGGACTCCTTTGCCTGCGACGTCGCTGTACATCGTCTCGATACCGATTTTCTGAAAGTCGGCATCGAATTCGACTCCGATCTTTCTCAGGTCATAGCTCGCGGTGTTGCGGTACATATACATGACGTATCCATGTCCGAGATGCGTGTAGTCCAACGCTCCGACCCGAGCATACCACGGCTCGTGTTTTGCGCCATAACGAACGTACCGAACAAGCCGAAGGTAACTGTAGGCGTCCTTGAAATCTTCATGACGCACCTTTCCATCCTCACCGATCCGGATGTTGACATCGAGGCCGATCCCGATCTTTCCAAAAGCGAGTTCCGGCGTCAGATGAAAGAGGTAATACGGCTTACCATCGATGATTGTCATTCCGATGCCGCCGGTGACTGTCTGCTGATCCCTCAAGGGCGAAAGCCTCGACGGTTGCTGCGGCAAAGGCTGAGCATCCAACAGTTGCGCCAGGAGTAGCAGGAGAAGGCTGACGCTGAGCGTGCGCGAATGATCCGGCTGAGTTTTCATCTAGACTCCAAAAAGTACCCGACAGATCAGGACTGCCCCGAGCATACCGAACACATCGGCAATGAGCCCGGCAGGCACCGCATGACGAGTGTTTTTCACCTGGACAGATCCGAAGTAGACTGCGAGGACGTAGAACGTCGTCTCCGAGCTGCCGTACATCGTCGACGCCAAAACACCGATGAAGGAATCCGGCCCGTGGACTTTCATGAGCTCTGTCATGATCCCGAGCGACCCGCTTCCAGAGAGCGGACGCATGAAAGCCATCGGAAGCGTTTCAGGCGGCATGCCGATGAGATTTGTCACTGGCGCCAGAACGCTGGTGAGCAATTCCAAAGCGCCGCTTGCACGGAAGATGCCGATAGCGCAGAGCATTGCAACGAGATATGGGATAATACGGACTGCCGTCGAAAAGCCATCCTTCGCTCCTTCGACGAACACTTCATAGACGCGGACTTTCTTGATGATCCCCCACCCCAAAAAAACAAAGAGAAGGAGAGGGATAGCCATGATGGAGATCGCATTGATGATCGTGCGGAAGAGGTCACCCATTGGACGCCTCCTTTCCGGACTCTGGCTCGAAATCTCTTCTATACCGGGGCAGCCTCTGGAGGAGTTTTGCTGCAATAACACCAGCGACAGTAGCACACGCCGCGCCGAAGATCGACGTCCCGATAATAAGGCCGGGATTTGCCGAACCGGCTGATGCCCGGACTGCGATTGCGGTCGCTGGTATCAGAATAAGTCCGCCCGTGTTTATGACCAGGAACGTAACCATGGAATTCGTGGCAGTCCCGACTTTAGGATTGAGCTTGTTCAATTCTTCCATCGCCTTCAGTCCCATCGGTGTCGCCGCGTTACTGAGCCCGAGCATGTTCGCGGCAATATTCATGATCATCGCCCCGATCGCGGGATGGTCACTTGGGATATCGGGGAACAATCGCTTCGTTACCGGTGTAAGCATGCGGGTGACGATCCGCAGAAGACCAGCCTCCTCGGCGACTTTCATCACACCAAGCCAAAGTGCCATGATGCCGATCAGCCCCAATGCGATTGTGACGGCCGTTGAAGCATAATCAAGAGCAGCTTGCGTCACCGCCTTCATCTTTACGAAATGGATCGGCTCAAGAACAATGTGCACCTGTGCAGTTTGCTGGTCGCCCGCAAACGCTATCGATTGCACCACACCTGTCAGCTTTTCTCTGTTCGCGGCAGCCTTCGCCATGTCTTTCCAGCGATCCGGGGTGGCCGGACCAATTGGCACGGCAATCGTCGACTCGCCGGAAGGGGCCGCGCTGATGACGACCGGTTGGCGGATTTCAGATGTGGCTGCTGTGATTCCGTAGTATGAATTATAAGCGTCGGCGGTCAGCACCAGGTCCCCCTCCCATGTCTGCCTGAGAGGGGTGGGCGATTTCTGGATCACGATCGACGCCTCGAAGGGAACTCCGTTTCGGTATGTGTTCTGCGCTTCGTCCCGGACATCGTTCCCGACAGCGACGAGGATACCGATGGCTATGAGCGAGATCCATATGTAATTGAGCATGGCAACTCGTATGATTGGAATAGGATTCGGTTTGGTTGAGTACGAGTAAAGCTAATTCTTTTCGTCCCAAAATCAAAGAGAAAGTCCGCGATGAGACTGCACATTGGTAGTCTCCTAATTTGATTGTGGTTTTCAACGCGGAGACGCAGAGTTCGCGGAGAAACGCGGAGAAATTCTTAAGATGTGGACCCCCTGCGATCCTCTGCGTGCGGAGTTTATCCCGCCCGCCTTTGGCGGGACGTCTCTGCGATGAAAGATTTCTATTAAAGAAGGACACTGCTCGCACATTCACCTCTTTGCAATGAGCGGGAGAAATCTGTATCTTGCTCACACACGATGAGAATTCTCCTACGGCGGTCCCATGACCTCGACCCCTTCACATAACAATGCGGACATTCTTCAGACGCTTGAGCAACTCCTCAAGGCACGAGGGGTTCGCCCCCTGCGCGCAGGGGTGAGGTCGCTCAAGGAAAGCGTTTCGTCCAACCCTGATCCGATTCTTATTCTCGATCCAACCGACAGCGGAGCAGGTCCGCCCCCGAGCATCCCACTGGACCATTTCCTCACCGAGCTCGATCAGATCGAACGTGCGAAGACTCTGCCCCGGGCACGATACTACCTGGATAGATTGAAACGGTCGCTCGTCGAGGTGAACACACGAAGAATCAACGATATCAACCTGAATCGCTGGAAAGAGTACAAGAACATTCTGACCGACAGCCTTTGGCTGCTGGACAAGCGGGATGGCAGCGGCGGACACTCGGCCTGGTATTGGGGAAATTTTGTTCCGCAGATCCCGCAGCAGCTGATGCTTCGGTACACGAAATCGGGAGAGTGGGTTCTCGATCCGTTCGCCGGCAGTGGAACGACGCTGCTGGAATGCCGGCGGCTCGGAAGGAACTGCATCGGTTTCGAGCTGCAGGCGTCGATAGCGAGAAGAGTGCGCCGCGTGCTGAAGCAAAAGCAATCAGAAGGCGGTACAACAACTCTCGGCCTGGAAGTCGGCGATAGCAGAACGCTGAACGTCCGGCAGATCCTGCACTCGTACGGAGCGAAATCCGTACAGCTGGTCATCCTGCATCCTCCATACCATGACATCATTCAGTTCAGCAAGAATCGCCGCGACCTTTCCAATTTCCGAACGGCGGAAGAGTTCGCAGCGCAATTTGGGAAGGTCGTCGACAACGTGACACCGGTACTCGATCTGGGCCGGGTTCTTGCCGTCATCATCGGCGATAAATATGAAAAAGGTGAATGGAAGCCGCTCGGCTTCATGTTGATGAATGAAGTCTTGAAGAGGGGGTACAAACTCAAGAGCATTGTCATCAAGAACTTCGAGGACACAACAGGCAAGAGGAGTCAGAAGGAGTTATGGCGATTCCGGGCGCTTGCAGGCGGTTTCTATCTGTTCAAGCACGAGTACATTTTCATCTTCCAGAAGGGCTGAGCGGTCGAACGGAACTGGGAAACCGTTGCAGATTTGTCGTGGGCGATGAAGACTCCGCACGCCCCTCCGCCCCCTAGAGAGCCGGTCGAAAAGTGTCGCCACAAAGTCGCGAAGACACCAAGGTGTGTGAGAACATCACTTTTTCTCTTCTTTTTCTTGGTGCCTTTGTGGTAAATGATGGGTTTTCGTCCGCGCTTCTAGATTAGCATCAATCCCCAAGCGACCAACGCTCCCACCAGAGCACAGATTCCATTCACGACGTCGTTGCCAATCCATCCCACCCCGCGATGCAACGCTGTTGCATGCTCGCAGTGCGTCTTCCGCTCAATGATCTTGCCGCAGACTTCACACGTGTATTGAGCCTGCAGCGTCGCCCCCAACAGACTGTCGATGAGGCTGCCGGCGACTCCGCCGACGATAACGACAAGCGTCGTCCGCAGTTCTGCATACCAGGGATACCCAGAGAGTGCAACGACCGCCGCGCCGATGGCTCCTCCGACCGTTCCGTACTCTGAAATTCCTCCGCTCGTTCCTGGCTCCACTGATTTCAGTGTGAGGACTGAGATGGTCTTTCCTTTCGTTAGCACACCGATCTCCGTTCCCCAGGTGTCAGCAGTGACAGCGGCCAGAGCGCCAAGATAAAGAGGATAGAAATCAAAGAGGGGAAAGAGCGCAGAGACAATCGTAACGGCCGCCGCCACGCCTCCGTTGGCGAGGACCTGGCCCCAATCACGTATGCTCGATTTTTCGAACACCTGTTCAAACAGCACTTTCCGTGACCGGCCGTACTTCGAAAGGACGCTTGACAGAGCGAAAAAGATGACGATCGGCACCGTCCACTGCCAGCCCCCGATGCCAAAAATGATCACAGCGAGAAAAAACGTCGCGAGTGACCCGCTGAGCGTCAGGAAGCGAGCGGCGTAGGATGCCACCGCGATGATGAGACCCAGGAGCGCAGCAGTGAGAAACTGGGTGACCATTGACTAGAGCTCTAGTGGAAAAGTGTCACCACAAAGTCACGAAGACACTGAAGTGCGAGAGATCTTCACTTCTTCTCTTGTTTCTCTTTGTGCCTTTGTGGTTAGTAATGGGTTTTCGTCCAGGGTTCTACACGGACGCGCCGACGGATTCAGGGGAATGATGCATGAGCGACAGGATGAGCAGATCGAGAACAAGATGAGGATTGCGGGAAGTCGATTTCAGAACCGTGTCGGCATCGAGAAGGGACTTGAAGTTCTGCTCGATCTGATCAGTGCCGAAGTTGGAGCGAAACTCGACATATTGTTTCACGAAATAGAATGGCACGCCGATTTCACGAGAGATCTCCTGCTCGGACATTTTGCGGGCTCTCGCATCAGAGAGCTTCCAGAGTTGAGTGAAAAACCTCGTGAGCATAACGATAATCAACTGGGGGGACTGACCCGCTTCAAGCATGCGTTCGAGAATCTTGATGGCTTCCTTGGGATCCTTGCGGCCGATCGCGTTCTGGAGCTCAAAGATCGTATAGCCTTTTGTGGCACCGACGACTGCCGTGATGTCCTCCACGGTCACCGTCTTCCGGTCCCCTATGAAGACAAAGACCTTGTCGATTTCGTTCTGGAGTGACCTCAGGGAATTGCCCACAAACGAGTGGATGAGCTGGCACGCCTCTGCGTTTGCCTCCCTCCCCTGCTGTCGGATGCGGTCAGCAATCCAGCCGGGGACCAGATTGTCGTACAGCGGCTTGCACTCAACCAGCTCAGCGCGTTTTTTCAGATCAGTGAACGGCTTGCGCCGAAAATCGGGATCCAGAGACACCAGCACGAGAACGGTCGATTCCAGCGGCTTGTTGATGTATGCGGATACGATCTCCTTCGCCGATTCTGTGGTCGCGAGCTTCTCAAATTCTCTTACGACCACCACCCGCCTCGGACTCATCATCGGGAACGACGACGCGTGTCCCACAACATCCTTTGCGTCCACCTTGCTGCCGTACACAACGTCGAGGTTGAATCCTTTCGTCCCCTCGTCGAGACTCTTTGAGATAATCAGTTGGACTCCTTCATCGATAAGGAAGTCCTCCTCTCCATGAAAGAGGTAGATCGGGGCGAAGCGGTTCGACTTGATGGATTGTTGGAATTCAGCGTAGGTCATGGCAGATCTTCGAGAAACCTGACGGTTAATTGGTGAGTGGTTAAATGATAGTGTGACCAACGAACCAATCAACCATTGAACCATTTAACCAATTAACCAACTTACTAACTACTTGACAACCGTTACCTTCTTAATCACCACATCCACCTTGGGCTTTCCGTCATTCGGCGGAGTGATATCCACGGCTGCGATCGAATCCGCGACATCGAGTCCTTTCACAACCTTTCCAAAAATCGTGTAGTTCTTCGGCATACCCGGGACATCCCTGAGCATGATAAAAAACTGGCTCGTGTTCGTGTTCCGACCGCGGTTGGCCATAGCGAGGGTGCCGCGGACATAGCCGGCCTGGTAGGACGGGGTCGAAGGATTCAGCTCATCTTCGAAATCCTTCCCGTATATACTCTTCCCGCCGGTTCCTGTCCCGGTCGGATCGCCTCCCTGGATCACGAATCCCTTGGCAATCCGATGAAAAATGATTCCGTTGAAGTACCCTTGCTCGGCAAGGCCTGTGAAATTGGCGACGGTCTTTGGGGCGTCGGATTGATACAGTTCGAGCTCAATCGTTCCCTTTGAGGTTTCAAGTGTGGCATTCACGGTTTTCTTCTGGCACCCTTCTGTTGTGATGAGGAGAATAAAGGCGAGCGACGCTATGATTGATCTTTTCATCGAGTCCCTCTAGACACGCGGCCGACAAGTCCTGCCACCAAGACACGAAGACACAAAGCACCGCAAAAACTGAAAGAATTCAAATCTGTTCCTTCGTGGCAAAGTCGATGTTTTCGACCGGCCTTCTATGAGACTATAAGTAACCCGGCGATACCGATCGCGAAGCAATAGAAAGCGAACCAACTGAACCGGCCGCTCTCGATAATTCGGAGTAGGATTTTGATTGCGACATATCCCATCAACGCTGCAGCGAGCATTCCGACGATGAAAGGTCCGAACCCCATCTCCATTCCCTGGCGGATCACAGTTTTCGATTCCAGCAACGCAGCGCCGGCAATGACCGGGATCGAGAGAAGAAATGAAAACCGCGCCGCAAGCCGCGGGGAGATCCGCAGATAGAGAGCGGTGCTGATGGTTGAGCCTGAGCGCGAAATCCCGGGCAAGATCGCAACAGATTGAGCAATCCCAATGATAAACCCTGTTACAAGCCCTATGCGCTTTCCTTCAACTGCTTTCGGGAAGCGGGTGAGAAACAACAGGAGACCTGTGACGACGAGATTGACCGACACGAGCTTCGGATCACGAAACGCCTCCGCAATCTGATCGCGGTACATCAAGCCGATGAATGCCGCTGGAATTGACGCGACGACAATCGCCAAACCAAGACGGACGTACTCGTTTGTCTCATAGGCGGTCCTCATCGAGTTCGTACGGACCGCGTTCCAGAGCGACAGGATGATCTGTCCAATGTCATTTCGAAATATGATGCAAACCGAGATGAGCGTCCCGAAATGTACGAAGACGTCAAACGAGAGCATCTCCGGATTCTTGACCTCGAGGAGGTACTGACCGAGGACGAGATGGCCGGAGCTGCTGACAGGAAGGAACTCTGTAAGCCCTTGAAGCAAACCAAGGATGAAAGCCTGAAAGATCGACATAGAATCAGATCACTCAAGTTGACCGTTTTTGGATTGGGGTTGAAACCCCCTTAGTTAATAGGCTTGTGGGTGAGGCTGTTGAAAACAAAAAACATCGGGCTTTAGCCCTTCTGCATCGGCCAACTTGAGTCAGGTCAGTTGTTAGAACAGTTGGAATGTAATACCGAACTTCACTCCCGCATTGAAGAAACTCATCCCGGGAAGTGCCCCGCCGCTTCGAGCGACCTGAGCTGACTCCCCGCTACGCGACAATGTGCCGAGAAAATCCCAACGCAGATCGATTCCTATGCTTCCGTAGAACGTTTCATCAAACTGTGTGTTGCCGATTGCATCAAGCTTGAAACCGAGCCCCTTGCTTCGCAGTGTCTCCTCGCTGCCGATCGTCGGGAACCTCTGATCGAAGCGCACGAAATGGTATCCGATCCCGCCTCCCAGTTTCACTCTGTATCCTTCGCCGAAAAGGAGGTAGTGGACGAGAACCGTTGGCATGTGAACTTCATATGACATCTCGGACCGCGAAAACCCCGAACGATCATCAAGCGAATACGACTTGATGAGCAGGCTGTATTCTATCCCTGTGCTCCATTCCTTTGAGACCTGGAGCTCCGGCACGATATAGAATTCCGCGGCCGAATTGAATTGTTCCACTTTCTGGTTGGGAAACGGCTGCGCAACGGCGTTGATGTAGTTGACAATCGACGGGGCGGAATGTGCAGCGACTCCCATGCCAACGGTGAAATCGAAAAACCGCTCCCCATTCTCGCCCGCCGTGGATTGCGCACGCAGCGGCCGTACGAGACAGCAAAGTATGATCAACGTCGCGTATCGGGCCGCAGGAGTCACTCGTCTCACAGCGATACGGGCACACCGACTTGCAATGATTCAATGATCTTGAACGTGGCGCGCGTCGTTGCCACGAGACTCTCAAATGGAATAGGCGAGGCCTTCCCTTCCCCTACAGCAGCAAGAAATGCACGCACCTCTTCGCGATGTCCCTTGTCGACGCTCGAAAGCTTGAATTCACGCTTCTTGCCGTTTTGGTGAAGAGACAACCGCTGGAAATTATCGATCACGGCTGTTCGGCCGGTCGATGAAATCTCCAATCTCTCTTTCGGAAGGGACCCGTCGCCGTTCGCCAGATAGGTAATGGTCCCGACCGATCCATCAACGAACTTCACCGTGATGACAACCGAATCATCATCCGCGGTACCCCCTGAAGCGGCGGAGAGCGCCTCGGCGAAAACCTTCGCGGGCTGCGATGAGGTGATGTACTGCATAAGATCGATGAAATGGCAGACTTCGCCAAGCACTCTCCCCCCACCCTCGACAGGGTCCCGTGTCCAATGCGTCCGGGGGACGAATCCCGCGCTCACGCGATACTGCATCACGTACGGGCCCACGGCGTTCTCGAAGAACCGTTTGGCATGCTGAACCTGCGGGGCAAACCTCCGGTTAAATCCGACCATCAGCAGAGGATCTTTTCCGTTTGCCGACGCGAACTCGTACGCTTTCTGGATTTCCTTGAGTTCACCGGCTGTCAGTGCAAGGGGCTTTTCAACAAACACCTTCTTGCCCGCCCGCAATGCATCAATCGTCAAAGAAGCATGCAGATTGTGGCGCGTGGCAATAAACACCGTGTTGATCGATTCGTTGCCGAAGATCTCTGAGGGATCGCTTGTCGCATTCCCAAAACCAAATGTCCGCGCCGCGTTGGTGGCGTTGAGGCCGTTGCCGTTGCACACACTCACCAGCAGCGTCGAGCGGGAGCGTTCGATATGCGGGATGAGAAATCCCTGCGCAAAGTTCCCTGCGCCGATGAACCCAACACGGGAGACGATAGAACCCTGGTCGCCCTGTTTTGCAGTGACACTCACCGAGCGCGGCAGTTCTTCGAGCGATTCAGACTCCCCCTCTCCGTAGTCAAGCAGGACGCCGATGAAGTGTTCACGCTTCTTTGACTTTGCACCTGTAATCAACGCATACGCCGCCTTGGCATCATCGAGCGCGAACCGGTGCGTCGTCAGGCTCTGCGGATTGACTTGCCGGGTTGCCAGGAGACGGAGAAACTCCTGCATGTTGCGGTTCTCGCTCCAGCGAACATACGCAACGGGATAATCTTTTCCTCGTTCCTCGTACTCAGGGTCGTACCGGCCCGGGCCGAGAGACCGCGACAGTCTGAAATCAAGCTCTTTCAGGTAATACGGTGGCCGCGGAAGCTCCAAACCCACATCACCGACAAGCACTACTCGTCCTTTCTCGCGACACAATTCTCCGGCGAAAGCAACGGGGTCGTTGCTTGGAGTCGCAGCGGTGATAATAACTGCGTCAGCGCCTGATCCTTTCGTAGCCGCCCTGACGACATTCTTCGCGTCGCCCGTGTCACGCCGCACCGCAACGTCGGCGCCACACTGTCGGGCAAGCTTCACCGTTGCATCGTCAACATCGATCCCGATGACAAAACATCCGTTCGCCTTGAGCATCTGGATGGTAAGCTGACCGAGGAGCCCGAGACCGATCACCACAATAACTTCGCCGAGTGTCGGATCAACCTGGCGGATGCCCTGCAGTGCGATCGAACCCAGGGTTGTGTACGCCGCATCGTCCAGGCCAACTCCTTTGGGGATCTTCGCACAAAGATGTGTCGGCACGACGACATACTCTGCATGGTTGGCATAGCCCGCGCCAGCGCATGCCACCCGGTCGCCGGGTTTGATCGGAGAATCCTTCCCCCCCGTGGCGATCACCGTCCCAGCCACACTGTATCCTATCGGGGCCGTCGCTTCCAGCTTGGTCTGCACCCGTCGGTACGTGTTGATGAGCCCATACTGTTTGACCTGATCGAGAACCATCCGAACGAGTTCGGGCTGCGATTTCGCTCTTTGCAGAAGCGACGCCTTCCGCTGGTTGATGGAAGCCCGCTCTGTGCCGGCACTGATGAGCGAGAATCGCGTCTTCACGAGAACGTAGCCCGGTTTCAGCGCAGGAATCGGCACCTGCTCCACCCGCAGCTCGCCCGTCTTGTTATGTTGCGTCACCTGTTTCATAGTTCAAACCATCCCGTTATCGGCGGTTCCGTTGACCACCTCGGAAACATGCAGATGATCTTTGAAGAAGTAGTATAATCCCACAACCGTCGTGATGATATATCCCACTTCGTGCGTGATAATGACATAACTCAAAGCCGTGATAGGATCCACGCCGTAGAGGCGTGTCAATGCAAGAGACAAGAACTTATGATACGTGCCCAAAGCACCGGGAGCCGGGAGAGCAAACGCAATCGTTGATATCGTTAGAAGAATAACCGACGCACCGAAATCCAGATTGTGGCCCGCGAGAGTCTGAAAAGCGTAGAAGGGCACATACAGGCTCAGCGCGTAGAAGAAAAAGATCAACAAACTGAGGATGATGATCATCGCGTACTTGTTGCGCATTTTTGCGACGCCAAAACCAGAGAGGAAGGAATCCAGTAATTGCTGGTACTGAATCTCAAATCTTTTTGGAATGAAGCGCTTCAAGTACGTGAGAAGGCTGAATAATGATTCGCCCTTAAAGAAGAGCAGAATGAAGATCGCCAGGAACCCGATCGAACCGACAAGAAAGATTGGCCTGACGGCATCGACATTGCTGAAAAACGGACCCAGGAAATTGGGGTACAGAAAGAGGACAATGCAGAGGATGAACAAGAAGGTGACCATGTCAATGATGCGTTCGACAACGACCGTTCCGAAGGCCGAACTTTTCGAGATGTTCTCGGACCTCCCGATAGCAAATGCCCGAGTCACCTCGCCCACACGCGGAAGTACGTTGTTCACCATGAATCCGATCATCACGGCGGAGAACAAATTGCGGGTGGGAATATTCTCTTTTACAGGTAAAAGCAGATAGGACCAGCGCACCGCCCGCAGCCAGTGGCTGATGACGACGATGGGAACAAGAAGCGCGACATAAAGGTAATCGACATCCTGCAACGATGCCCAAAGATCTCCAAAGCGCACCTCGGAAAAAGCCCAGTAGAGAAAAAACCCCGCGAGGAGAAATCCGAAGGCAGTCTGAAGGAACTTCTTGAGTCGTGATGGCATGAGAGGTGATCGATGATTAGCGCAGGTCGACGACTTCTGTGCCCAGGGGCGGCGCGAACACGAACGTTGTATCCCTGAGGTTTGTGTTGATCTTGATTTCCTGAACGGTGTAGGTCTTCTCCGTATCGTTCACATCAAGCATCTCGACCTTTTTGACAACCCACGATCCTTCGTCCACCCAGACTTTCATCGATTTGATGAAGGATTGGTCATCCTTTGGCACGAGCTTCAGGGTTATCACCGTCCTCGCGGTTCCCGTTTCAGGCTGAAGAAGCGTCGCATAGTAGTTCGAAGGCAGATTCAGGAGAAATTGTTCCGGCGTGAATGAATCCGGCGTCTCCTTGTACCGATCGATCAACACCTGTTTGTTCACCGGAGAGAACGACCACACGGTGGTTCCGTCCGTGACAAGGGTTTGATACTCCGTTTCAACCCTGTACCTGTTTGGCTTTTTCATCTTGAGCGTTCCGGCAAAACTCTGCTCCATCTTCGAGAAGCCAAACCTGACGTGCTGAGTGAAGCGGGCTGACGCATCCTGGATCGACTCGTACTTCTTCTGCATCCTGTCTGTAATCTCCTTGACGGAGTACTCCTTCGGTTGCCCAACGACAACGCCGCTGAAGAACAACAGGCCGAGCCAATATCGTCGCATCACAAACTCCTCAGAATAATATCAAGTTCGGCATCAGTTTCCACAAGAACCTCCCGCGCCTTGCTTCCGTCGAACGGGCCCACGATGCCAGCCGCCTCCAATTCATCAATCAGACGGGCAGCCCTCGAGTATCCGACCTTCAGTCTTCGCTGCAGCAGAGAGACCGATCCCTGTTGGTGGCGGACAATGATCTTCGCAGCCTCTTCGAAGAGTTCGTCAGTCGACCCGCCGGCCGCGGCGCCGCCCCCTTTCTTCTTTTCGAATACCGAGGGGAGCATGGTCGGTTGGCTGTATCCCTTTTGCTTCGCGATGTGACTGACGACCCGCTCCACTTCATCAGCGGAGATAAATGCGTTTTGAATCCGAATCGGCTTCGGACTGCCCGCAGCGAGATAGAGCATGTCGCCGTTTCCCAGCAGCTGATCTGCACCGTTCATGTCAAGGATCGTTCGGGAATCCGTTTTTGAAGCAACCTGGTAGGCAATGCGCGCCGAAAAGTTCGCCTTGATGACGCCGGTGATCACATCGACGGACGGCCTCTGTGTGGCAAGAACGAGGTGAATTCCGACAGCACGGGCCAGCTGCGCAAGGCGGGCGATCGGCTCCTCCACATCACGCGCGGCTGTGATCATGAGATCCGCCAGCTCATCGATTACTACGATGAGATACGGCAGCTTTCGATGCTTCACGGTCTCTGTGTCATGCAATCGGCCAGTCTTGACCCGCTCATTGTAGTCTGCGATGTTGCGGACTCCCGCAGCGGCAAGGCGGTCATACCGCTTCTCCATCTCGATCTCAACGCTCTTCAATGCCAGCACGGCGTTGTTGGGCGTCGTGATGATCTCTTCATCAATGTCCGGTGACACTGCGAGAAAGTGCTTACTCAGCTTTCCATACTGTGAAAGCTCGATCTTTTTGGGGTCAATGATAATGAATTTGACGTCGCTGGGGTGCAGCCTGTAGATCAGGCTCGTTAGGATCGTGTTGATACCGACACTCTTGCCTGAGCCGGTCGCACCTGCGATAAGAAGGTGCGGCATCTTGGCCAGATCATCGACACAGACTTCTCCCGTGATGGTCTTCCCGATAGCCAGAGGCAGCGCGCCCTTGAAATCGCGGAATCTCGATGAGTTGATGATGCCTCGCAGCGTCACGAGAGCGGGATTGTGATTCGGAATCTCGACACCGACGGTCCCTTTTCCGGGAATCGGGGCGATGATGCGGATACCTCTCGCCTTGAGAGCAAGCGCAATGTCATCCTGAAGACTTTCGATCCTGCTTATCTTGACCCCGGTCGCCGGCACGATCTCATAGAGCGTGACGACCGGGCCCGGTGTCACCGAAACGCTTTCGATCTCGACACCAAAATCTGCCAGCTTCGTCCGCAGGAGCTCCGCATTGGATTTCAGCTCCTCTTCGTCGACTTCTTCGGAAGCGCGTGCGACGTCGAGGAGTTCAACGGAGGGGAACACGTAGTCGATCTCTTCTTCTTCCACCTCTGTCACGGCCCGGCGCTCATCGAAGTTTACTTCCTCTTCCTGCACCGGTTCGTTGATGTCAAGCGACAGATCGCCTTCCGGCTCCTTGCGTCCACCCTCATCCTCTTCGTGGAGAGTGGGCGGTTCAACTTCGGGCTGTTCCTCCCTGATCTGACGTTTCCTGGCAATCGGCGGGGGCGGGATGTGTTCTGGACTTTCCCGTTTGATCTCGACCGACCGACGAGGTACAGGCACCTCTTCCTCTTTTTTCACTTCGACCTTTGATTCAGCCCGTTTTTTCCGGATCCACGCCAGGAGACGACCGAGCCACTCCTGAAGACGCTCATAGGTCTGCTGGATGTCGAGGTCGATCAGCAGCGTCAGCACAACGGTCAGGAGGCCGAGGAGAAGGATGAAGCTTCCCACCAGACCGATCAACTTGTAGAGAGTGTTTGCCGCGAAATCGCCGACCGTTCCGCTCCACTCCGGCGAGAGGATGGGGACTTCTCCGATCAGGCGCACAGATCCCATGAGGGCAGAAAACAGAAGAGCGACAGCAACGACATAGTTCGTCGCCAGGATAAGCTTATGCAGGTCCTTCTTTCGGAGGAGGTACCAAGACCAGGCCAAACCAAAGAACGGAAGCATGATGATGGCATAGCCGACCGTCGAATTGATGAACCAATTCGAGAGCACCGCCCCCAGAAGGCCCAGGAGATTCTGCGTCCTATCCGCTTGCGCCTGGAGCGCTTCGTCCGGCGTGATGACCTTCCAGAGGTCCACGATCCGTACCTGCCCGTTTGCCTGATCGGCAGACGTGTAGGACACGAGGCTCAGGAGCAGCATGAAGGAAAAGAGAATCCCAAGGAACGACCAGATTTGCCGGCGGCGATCGGGGTTCTTTTTCTTCTGCGTCTCTTTTAGCTGGTTTTGTGGTTCGGCCATACGTTCGTGCTGCGGGTTAAGCGCTCACTTTGGAGGTTGACGGCGTCTCTCCGTCGGCATGGCGCGCATCATCGCGCCGGAGTTTGATCACATTTCCGCTGAGAATGGGAAGAATGGGGTATGAATCTTCCGCCGCCGCAATCTTGATATCCTCCAGAAAACCAATCTCGGTCAGGTATCGACCGTGCTCTGTGTTCTTCATCATTTTGAGCAGGGACCGGCCATACGTCTTGTACAGCGATTGGGAAGCCAGGGAAGAATCTGTCAATTCCAGCGCGACCGCTTTATCGGCGGAGAGTTTGTGGACGATCATCCCGGCACACACCGAATCTTCCAGGCTGAAGTTGCTGAACGCATTTGCACGCCCCGCACAGATTAGATGGAAATCCTGCCGGATCTCTTTGATGAAATCAATGACCTTGGAGATATTGACGAAGGCCCCGATGGCCAGATTCTGTGCGAATCTGCTCTTGTACATCGCCACCGATCCGTTCGTCGTACAGAAGATGATTGATTTCCCCTTGACGGTGGCTTCGGTGTATTCCAACGGGGAGTTTCCGAGGTTGAAACCCTGAATAGTCTTCCCATTGCGCTCGCCGCCCCGCAGGGTGACATCACCAAAAAGGCTCCCGGAGATCTTGACCGCGTTCTCGATGCTCTCCACAGGGATGATCTCCCGGGCACCGTTGTTCAACGCGACCGCAATCGTTGTACTTGCACGAAGCACATCGACAACAACAATATTCTTCCCGCGCAACTCAAGCTCATCGAGCTCAAACGGATCAAATCGGACGTCAATTTTCATGCGATAACAGCCTGATTGAAACTACGATTTCTGAACAAACGGTGGGTTCACAATGGATGCAGCAACCTGCCTGCCACGTATGACCACCTGTATGGATTTGCCCACTTCGTCAAATCCTGTCGCGACGTACCCAAGGCCGATGGCTCGCTCGAGCGTGGGAGAAAACGTACCGCTCGTCACGTGACCGACTTCGGAACCATTCACCGCAAGTGGATATCCGTGTCGGGCAACAGCTTTCTCGGAGAGATCGAACCCGACAAGCTTGCGCTTCAGCCCTTCCTTTTTCACTTTAGCGATCACGTTCTTTCCGACAAAATCACCCTTGCTGAGCTTCGTGATCCAACCGAGACCGGCCTCAAGAGGATTCGTCGTCTGGTCAATATCGCTACCGTACAGGCAGTACCCCATTTCCAGCCGCAGGGTGTCACGCGCCCCAAGTCCGATCGGCTTAATGCCGAATTCCTTTCCGGCTTCAAACACCGCATCCCAGACTTTCTTGCCCGGGGCCGCGTCTGCGGCAAAATAGAGCTCGAAGCCGAGCTCGCCCGTATAGCCCGTGCGGGAAATGATCGTGTCGACACCGGCAAGCATGCCGCGCACGAAATGGTAGTATTCGATTGAAGAAAGATTCACCTTCGTAAGCTTCTGCAAGGTTGCGAGCGAACGGGGTCCCTGGACTGCGAGCAAGGAATAGGCATCGCTGCGGTCCTGCAGATCGACGTCGCCGCTGAGATGCGATTTCAACCATTCGAAGTCCTTCGGCGTATTGGACGCGTTGACCACGAGCATGTAGTGATCACCGCAGTGATAGACGAGCAAGTCGTCTACGATTCCGCCATTGTCGTAGCAGAGCGCCGAATACTGCACACGCCCCTCGAAGAGCTTGGAAACGTCATTGATTGTCATCCGTTGCAGGAACGCACTGGCATCCTTGCCCCGGACGATAAATTCGCCCATATGTGTGACGTCAAAAACACCGACACTGTTCCGCACTGTGAGATGTTCATCGATGATGCCGCTGTACTGAACGGGCATTTCGAATCCGGCAAAGTCGACCAACTTCGCGCCGAGCGACCGGTGGATTTCAGTGAATGCAGTCTTCTTCATGGTCATTTTTTCTGGCTTTTGTTCCAATCCTCCAGGAATTTCTGGAGGCCGATATCCGTGAGAGGGTGTTTGATGAGTTGTTCGATGACTTTGAATGGGATGGTACAAATATCCGCCCCGATCATCGCCGCTTCCACGACGTGACGCGGGTGGCGCACGCTGGCAACCAAAACCTGCGTCTCATACTGATAGTTGCGGTAGATGGTGACGATCTGGCGAATCAGGTCCATGCCTGAATGGCTGATGTCGTCCAGGCGTCCGATAAACGGACTGATGAAATACGCTCCCGCCTTGGCCGCAACCAGCGCCTGTGCTGGCGAGAAACAGAGAGTCACGTTCGTCCTTATCCCCTCCGCCTTGAGAGCCTTCACGGCCTTCAGCCCCTCTTTGATCAACGGGACTTTCACGACGATGTTCCTGTGAATCTTGGAGAGTTCCCGGCCTTCTTTCATGATACCATCAAAATCTACGGAGATCACCTCCGCGCTGATCGGTCCGTCAACGATGGCGCAGATTTCCTCCAGCAGCTTATGGAATTCCTTCCCCTCTTTCGCCACGAGACTGGGGTTGGTCGTGACACCATCCAGCACGCCCATACTTGCCGCTTCCCTGATCTCGGCAATATTCGCGGTGTCAATGAAGAACTTCATGCGCAGCTTCCTTTGCGTAATCTCAAAAAACGTCTCTGTTAAACCCGAAATCCGAATATCGAAATCCTAAAGAATCCCGAAGCACGAAAGATCGAAACAAGGGCTGAAACACATACTCAACCATTTCGAGCTTTGAATTTTGTGCTTGGTTGTGAGCCTTCTAGGTCTTGTATTGCTCAGTGATGTCCTTGTCTTGTTTCACCGAAATGAACCGGAAATCGTCCATTGCAAGAGTTTGGTCCTGCACAACTTTCACCTTGACGAAGAACTTGAACATGATCTTCGTCAACCGGCTGATGGTCCCCTGCGTGAGATACATGGCAGTATTGGGGTTCACCCGAAGCTGCAGGCGGAACTCGCGGGACTCGGATTTGAAACGACGGATCCAGCGCTCGATCTGGTTCAGAGTCGATGTCTTTGACTGCACAAGCCCCGTACCGCTGCACGTAGGACAAGCGTCACTGAGGCTCATCTGCACGTTCTGACGAATGCGCTGTCTGGTGATCTGCATGATGCCGAACTCCGTCAGCGGAAGCCCCGTGGTCTTGGCGCGATCACGCTTGAGCTCTTTCTTCACTTCGTCAAATACTTTCTTCTTGTTCTTCTCGTCATCCAGGTCAATGAAATCGATAACGATGATACCTCCGATGTCCCTGAGTCGAAGCTGTCGGCAGATTTCGCGTGCCGCTTCGAGATCAGTCCGGAGTGAATTCAGTTCCTGTTCTCTCTTTGCCGCATACCGGCCGCTGTTGACATCGATGACAGTCATCGCCTCGGTCTTTTCGATGAAGATATAGCCACCGCTCTTCAACCACACTTTCTTACTCATGAGCGTCTGGATATCTTTCTCCACGCCGTACTTGTCGAAGATCGGCTCCTTCCCCTTGTAGTGCTCCAGGCGATCGAGCATGTCGGGAGACATCCACTGCACGTATGCTTTGATCTCTTTGAAGAGCTTTTTGTCATCAACACCGACGCGTTCAACCCGATCTCCGAAGAGATCGCGGATGACGCTCGACGTGGTGCTCATATCCTTGTAGACAAGCGCCGGCGGGTTCTCCGTCTTCACCGTTTTTTGGATATTCGACCAGACCCTGAGCAGTTCCTCGAGATCCTGCTTGATGAGGCTGTCTTCCTTCCCATCAGCAACAGTCCGGATGATCGCACCGAACCCTTCAGGGAGAATCGGGCGCACGACTCTTCGCAGACGCCTCTTCTCTTTAAAGTCGGCGAGCTTTTTCGAGACGCCGATTTTCCCGTCAAACGGAAGTAGAACCAGGAAGCGGCCCGGGAGAGAGATTTCGGAAGTCACGCGAACGCCCTTCTTGCCGACGGGTTCCTTCGTGATCTGAACAAGAATATCCTGCCCTTTTTGAAGGTTCAAATCCCTGTCAGACCGGGCAAATCTGGATCCCTCACCATTTGCCGGACCACCTCTTCTCGGTTCAGCGTGAGGTGCTGTGGGCGGTGCATCAATTGCCGGGGTTCCGCCGCGTGCTGAAGAGGCGTGGTGGGAATCAGTGCCTGGCTCTGTCTCATCATCGTCGTCGTCCTCAAAGAGGGCGTTGTATTCGGAGAGAGAGGACCCAACGTCGGAAAAATGAAGGAATGCGTCTTGCGGAAGGCCGATATCAATGAACGCAGCGCGGATACCGGGCATCACCTTGGCGATTTTGCCAAGATAGATGTCCCCCACCATGCGTTCCTTACCGGGGGTCTCAACGAAAAGCTCGGCAAGTTTGCCGTCTTCAAGAATGGCGATACGATGTTCGTTCGCCGTGGAATTGATAACAATTTCTTTTTTCATGTGGGAATCCAGTCCACCTCAGACTCCACTCGATGGGAATGAGACGCACTGCAGCGGACGAAGATGGACGAAGTCCCATTTGGCGCGGCGAAGGGCCGCAGGGAGAGACTCGTGTATACAACCGTCCAGATCGACCATCGCGTTGCGCCCGCCAGATCGACAAGCCCCGAATTCTTCGGAGTCCGATCAGGAAGGAATCCCTGTCCCCCTGAGGGGCATAACAGGGCGCAATCCACACAAGCGAAAGACTGGTGGCGAAAAATGAAGCAAGGAGTAAAAAGGTAAGAATTACCATGGTTTATTTGGCCTGGTTTTTATTCACCCACGGACAGCAGTGAAAAGCCAACCAAGCGGGCTTTACGGTCTGATGCAATCAAGATCTCCTGACTGCAACAAATAAAAAGAGGTCAAGCGCCCCTGTGTCACACAAGACTCTTTGCCGACCGTTGCTTCCTTCCGGACCTGGCGGGGTTAAGCAACGTCTTGTTGCACAGGACTTGACCTCAAGGCATGAAGATAAAACCAATGAGACGCTCCGAGATGACTGAAAACTGGGTAATTAGTAGTTGGTTTGGGCTGGAAGCCCATCCGCCTTTGGCGGAAATTGGTTAGCTGCCGTTTGGTGGAACTTCTTTAACATCTTCCAATTAACAAATTAACTATTCACCAATTAAATGCTTCGTGGAGCTGATCGGGCTCCCCGCCAGCCTACTTAGAACTTCGAGGCGGGCTGGGAACCGACGACCTTCCCGTAACGAACAACGTGACGGGACGCTCTCCCGGTCAACTGACCTACATTCTTAGTCGTGGAGCTGATCGGGCTCCCCGCCAAAGGCGGATCAGCCTCCGGCTGAGAACCGTTCCGGCACTCGTGGAGCTGAGGAGGCTCGAACTCCCGACCTCTTCGTTGCGAACGAAGCGCTCTCCCAAGCTGAGCTACAGCCCCGAGATAATGGCCGATTGCCAACGGTCAATGGTCAATGGACAATGAAAATGTAAGGAGAAACAGGCAAAAAAACAACGAGAAGTTTCGGAGATTATCCCTTTGAAAAACCGCTTACGGGAAAAGAGTGCCAATCAACAAAAAACCCCAACGACAGATAACCGTCATTGGGGGGCGATGAAAATTACTTGAATTGCTCTGCTAATCTACTTCAACTCCCAATTGCTTTCTAATGGTTTGACACAGCGTGTTAGCGAGTTCGGTATGGCGAGGCACTGTGCTGCGTTTGCCCGTCTTTGGATTCTGATAGACGTCGTGTTTGCTCCCATGCCTCTCCAGCCTACAGCCCCCCTTCTCTAGCTCTCGGATAAAGTCACCTCTTTTCAGATCGCGATCTCCACCTGGGTTGTCTTAAACTTTCTGACAGGAACTTGGGCTTTCCGACTTTGTCGGCTCGCGTTCAGCTCATGGAATGCATCGATGATATTCTCTAACAGCTCATCGAGATTCTTGCCCTGGCTGATTACTCCGGGATGCTCACGAAGCCGCCCCACGACCCACGCTCCGTCTTCCCAATAGTCGAGAGTAAATTCACGCTCCTTCTTTGCCATCATGTTCCCCATACATTATTGCGTCAGTCCGAATTGTTCTGATGAAAAACAGGATTGAAACGTTTCGAGCCAAGGGTGGCGGTTCAAAGATTGGCAATCTTATCGTAGTTGTCAAGTCCCGTCTGCCCCACATCACCCCATATTGCTTGGCCAGTAAATCTATTAAAGAAGAAATAGTTCTCAAAATGGCCTAAATTCGCGCCGTCGTGCTAATCACAACAAACGCTTTGCAGGAAACGTTTCAGGCGAACACAACTCACAGTGCTTTTGAATTAAGGTTTTCAACGCAGAGCCGCGGAGTTCGCGCCAGCCCGCCATGCGGCCCGCCCGAACGACTTGGTCGGGCGGGTCTGGCGGGGAGGATCGCGGAGTAGTGTAACCAATTGACTCTGCGGTTCTCTGCGGGCTCTGCGTCTCGGCGTTAGAGATCACGAAAACCTCGTGAAGACGAATCTACTTAGCCCCCTCCACAATCTTGATCTCCTCCTCTGTCAATCCATAGAGCTCATAGACCAACTTGTCAATTTTCTTGTCCGTCGCCGCGATCTGACGCTGTATGGGCTCTTTTTCACTGTCAAAATCAGCTTTCTGAAGATGTCCATTGAGTTCAAGCATCTTGCTTACCAGAGAAACCACGTCATCATGCATTTTCTTTTCCAGCAGGATGTTGAAATCGATGTTTCGCAACGGAAGATGTCTCAACTCTGACAGTGTTGTCTGTCTAAAGTCATCCTTGGTGGCTATGGAAGATGTGTTGACATAAAGATATGAAATCAGTCTACTGTTGATCAATCCCAGAACGAAAAGAGGAGACATGCGAGTGTTTTGAAGTATGAAGGGATTGATGTCCTTCTTGAAGACCATTCTCTCATCGAAATACGTCGCCATCAGCCGATCTTGTCTGTTGATGACACGCCGAATCAGGACTTTTGGTGTTTTCTCATAGAAGCTGACCAGCGATGGCTTGTCAGTGAGGCTTGTATATGCGATTCTTGCTGACTGGATGTGATATCGATAGACTTGACCTTCTTCAAAGTACGGAAAACTGCCTTTCTTCATTTCCTTTTTTGTCGTTTCGTATTGGTTCCCGGCCAGACCTTGAGTTGATACGGAGATTGATCCGAACATTACAAAATGAGGATCTGACAACAAGCGGTTCGCCAATGCAGTCGCGTTCGGCGCCAGCACTACTTTGTACTCTGGAGGGAGCGACAATGCTGTCTCAACATTCGTGTAGCACAAATCCCGCAGGTTTTCCACCTTCGCTTTCTTGGGGAATCTATAGATCCTATATGCTTTTTGGGGAGAACTCGCCATAATGTAGATACCGGTGTCGACATAAGCTTCTTCAAAGACATCGAAAGGCAAGTTAACGAGACATTCAATCGCGCCTCTCTTGAACAGGTACTCCCGCAACAAACCGTAGTTTTCACCAGTCTGCCATGTGGTCGAAGAAATAAAT
>Ga0208566_1000126_pt1 | contig 54897 bp, 50 predicted proteins | sample PL_2010_150m_FD_184159 | JGI IMG/M metagenome (GOLD analysis project Ga0208566, IMG submission 184159) | Freshwater microbial communities from Powell Lake, British Columbia, Canada to study Microbial Dark Matter (Phase II) - PL_2010_150m... | ecosystem: Environmental > Aquatic > Freshwater >...
AATAAGGAGTGGCAATGATGATTTCACTATTTCGACACCCCTTTCCAGACGTCTTTTTATAACTATTTTATTGTTAGTTATTTCCTGTATTTCTTCGACATAGGTAACCTGAGGAAGTCCGAGTTTTTCAGCCACCTGGGGGCCCACCTGGGCAGTATCGCCGTCAATAGCCTGCCGGCCGGCAATAACCATGGCATACGGCTCCATTTTACGGATGGCCATAGAGAGTGCATAAGAAGTAGCCAGAGTATCTGATCCGGCAAACTTTCTGTCCGTCAGAAGATACCCTTTATCTGCACCCCTGTATATGGCTTCCCTTATAATCTCTGCAGCACGGCCCGGCCCCATGGTTAGAATTACGATCTCACTTTCCGGGTAACGATCTTTAATCCGCAGGGCTTGTTCCAGAGCATTAAGGTCCTCCGGATTAAAAATAGCTGCCAGTGCACCCCTGTTAACGGTCCCATCAGCCTTCATGGCATCTTTCCCAACATTACGTGTATCAGGAACCTGTTTAGCTAAAACGATGATTTTCAAACTCTTCATAAATGATTGATTGATTGTCAGCCGACAAATATAAAAAAAAGCCCTGCCAAATGGCAGGGCCTGAAATCTTATGCCTCAGCGGTTGGTCCCCCAAAGGACATAGGAATGACCGGACCACCTGTTCGCTCTACGTTTTTGATTACCCCATGAACCGCCTCATATTTCTGGATATTATCCTGAAGGGCAAACAATAATCGCTTTGCATGCTCAGGAGTCAGGATAACACGGCTTTTTACCTTTGCTTTAGGTAGACCCGGCATGATCCTAACGAAATCAAGAACAAATTCCGAACTTGAATGCGTAATGATCGCCAGGTTTGAGTAAACACCCTGAGCAATTTCCTCACTCAGCTCAATATTGATCTGATTTCCCTTTTTCCCTTGATCTGTCATTATTTTATCCTTTCCTCGATTTAATCATTTTCAGTGGATTTCCCAAGCATAAGGGCCTGATAATCATCCAGGGAGCCGACCACAATTTTCTCAAAACTGCGATTGCCGGTTCCGGCCGGAATCAGGTGACCAACAATAACATTTTCCTTCAATCCCCTCAGTTCATCAACTTTTCCAAGAATGGCAGCTTCATTGAGCACTTTGGTAGTTTCCTGGAAAGATGCGGCAGACAGCCAGCTGCTGGTTTGCAATGCAGCACGGGTAATACCCTGTAGAATCTGGCTGGAGGTTGCAGGAACAGCATCACGCGATTCAACGATGCGTAAATCTTTACGTTTGAGAAGCGAGTTTTCATCACGAAGTTTGCGGGCCGAAACAATCATTCCTGGACGAACTGTTTGAGAATCTCCGGCTTCGAGAACAACTTTCTTGCCATAAATCCAATCGTTCTCTTCCATTACCTCCATCTTGTCAACAATCTGCTTTTCGAGGAATTTGGTATCGCCCGGATCTTCGATGACCACCTTGCGCATCATCTGGCGGACAATTACCTCAAAATGTTTGTCATTGATCTTCACCCCCTGCATACGGTAAACCTCCTGTACCTCGTTCACAATGTATTCCTGAACAGCGGTCGGACCTTTAATCGATAAAATATCAGATGGTGTGATTGATCCGTCGGATAGTGGTATTCCGGCACGTACATAATCATTAGGCTGAACCAAAATCTGTTTCGAAAGAGAAACCAGATATTTTTTGATCTCACCTGTTTTTGAAGTAATTATAATTTCCCGGTTACCGCGTTTTACCTTTCCATATGAAACTTCACCATCAATTTCAGCAACCACTGCCGGATTTGAGGGGTTACGGGCTTCGAATAATTCAGTTACCCGCGGCAAACCACCGGTGATATCACCAGCCTTACTGGCTGATCTTGGAATTTTAACCAGAATCTCACCAGCCTTTACAGTTTCACCTTCGGAAACAGAGATATGCGAACCTACAGGAAGGTTATAAATTTTCAGCGGCTCGTTGTTCTTAGCCAGAATCTTAATCTCAGCGTTCTTGGTTTTATCTTTTGTTTCAATGATAACCTTTTCGCGGAAACCAGTTTGCTCATCCGACTCATCACGATAGGTAATACCCTCAATCACACTGTCGAATGCAACCTTACCGGCTGCTTCCGACACGATAACAGCGTTGAACGGATCCCATTCGCACAACAGATCACCCTTTTCAATATCTTCACCTTCACTCCTGAATACTTTGGCACCATAAGGAATGCTATGGGTTGTCAGAGTGATTCCGGTGTTCTTGTCAACAATTCTCATTTCAGCCAACCGGCCAATTACCACCTTTCCTTTTATTGAAGCGTCGCTAAAATCGACCGTACGCAGTTCGTCAAATTCAAGGCGGCCGTTATAACGGGCCAGGATACTCGACTCCGTAGCAATGTTGGAAGCAGTACCCCCAACGTGGAAAGTTCTCAGTGTCAACTGGGTCCCAGGTTCACCGATGGATTGGGCGGCTATAACACCAACAACATCACCGTTCTGAGCCAACCGGCCTGTGGCAAGACTTCTGCCGTAGCATTTGGTGCAAACGCCAAACTTAGATTCACAGGTTAGAACCGACCGGATCTCCACCCTTTCGATTGGTGATTCATCAATAATATGAGCTATCGATTCCGTGATTTCTTCGCCGGATTCCACAACCATTTCACCCGTTGTCGGATGATAAATATCGTGAAGGCTAACACGGCCAAGAATACGGTCATATAAACTTTCTACCACTTCCTCATTATTCTTGAGTGCACTGGCAACCAGTCCGCGAAGTGTTCCGCAATCTTCCTCTGATACAATAACATCATGTGATACGTCAACTAAACGACGCGTCAGATAACCAGCATCCGCTGTTTTAAGAGCGGTATCGGCAAGACCTTTACGAGCACCGTGGGTGGAAATAAAGTACTCAAGAACCGACAAACCCTCTTTGAAGTTCGATAAAATCGGGTTTTCAATAATTTCAGCACTGGTAGAACCGGATTTTTGCGGCTTTGCCATCAAACCCCTCATTCCGCATAACTGACGGATCTGTTCCTTCGATCCACGAGCACCCGAATCAAGCATCATATAGATGGAATTGAACCCCTGACGGTCAGTTCTCAATTTGTCGAGTACCGTTTGGGTCAATCTTGCATTTGTATGCGTCCAAATATCAATGATCTGGTTATATCTCTCATTATTGGTGATATACCCATTGTTATAGTCTCCCAGAACCTCATCCACCTGGTCATAGCCATCCTTTATCATTGCATCTTTTTCCGGAGGCACGATAACATCATCGAGGTTAAAGGAAAGACCTCCCCGGAACGCAGCCTGGAACCCGATTTCTTTGATATCATCCAGGAACTTGGCAGTTTTGGCTGTGCCGCATTCTTTCAGCACCCAGCCAATAATTTCACGAAGTGATTTTTTAGTCAGCAGGGTGTTCAGATAACCTACTTCTTCCGGAACTACTTCATTAAACAGAACCCGTCCGACCGTTGTGTCGATAAGCCGTACAACCTGATTACCGTCGACCATATCCTTTGCTTTCACATGGATATTGGCGTGCAGGTCGATTGCTCCCTCGTTATAGGCGATGATAACTTCTTCTGATGAATAAAAGCTGAGACCGTCACCTTTGACATGCTCTTTATCGGTGCTAATGCGGCCTTTCGTAATGTAGTACAATCCAAGAACCATGTCCTGTGATGGTACGGTGATCGGAGCGCCGTTTGCCGGATTCAAAATATTATGCGAAGCCAGCATCAACATCTGGGCTTCCAGAATAGCAGCATTGCCGAGAGGAAGGTGAACAGCCATCTGGTCACCGTCGAAGTCGGCGTTGAATGCAGTACAAACCAGTGGGTGCAATTGAATAGCTTTACCTTCGATCAGTTTAGGCTGGAAGGCTTGAATACCCAATCTGTGCAGGGTTGGAGCCCTGTTTAACAGAACAGGATGTCCCTTAAGTACATTTTCAAGTATATCCCAAACAACCGGATCCCTTCGGTCAACAATTTTTTTAGCCGACTTAACTGTTTTTACAATACCTCTTTCAATAAGTTTCCTGATAATGAAAGGTTTATATAGTTCAGCAGCCATATCTTTCGGTAATCCGCACTCATGCAATTTCAATTCAGGGCCAACCACGATAACAGAACGTGCGGAATAGTCGACACGTTTACCCAGGAGGTTCTGACGGAACCGGCCCTGTTTACCTTTAAGGCTGTCGCTTAAAGATTTGAGGGGACGGTTGGCGTCGGTTTTGACTGCGTTGGATTTCCGGCTATTATCAAAAAGTGAATCAACAGCTTCCTGGAGCATTCGTTTCTCATTTCGGAGAATTACCTCAGGAGCTTTGATTTCAATCAATCTTTTTAACCGGTTATTCCGGATGATAACCCTGCGGTATAAATCGTTCAGGTCGGATGTAGCAAAACGTCCACCATCCAAAGGCACTAAAGGCCGGAGTTCTGGCGGTATAACCGGTACTACTTTTACGATCATCCATTCCGGATGATTAACGGCTTTCGAAGCACGGAAAGATTCAACAACCTGCAAACGTTTTAATGCTTCGCTCTTGCGTTGCTGAGACGACTCATTATCAGCACGATGCCTCAAATCATAAGATAGTTCATCGAGATCAATACGCTCGAGAAGTCTATACAGGGCGTCAGCACCCATTCCGGCAATGAATTTCCTCGGATCTGAACCATCCAATAAGTGGTTTTCTTTTGGAAGAGATTCAATGATATCGAGATATTCTTCCTCACTCAGGAAATCATGCAATTTTACTCCATCCGCCTCTTTGATTCCGGGATTGATTACCACATATTTCTCATAATAGATAATGGAATCGAGCTTTTTTGATGGTAATCCCAGAAGGTATCCAATCTTATTGGGAAGTGAACGGAAATACCAGATATGTGCAACGGGCACCGTAAGGGATATGTGTCCCATACGCTCACGGCGCACTTTCTTTTCAGTTACCTCAACACCGCAACGGTCACAAATAATTCCTTTATAACGGATCCGTTTGTACTTGCCGCAGTGGCATTCATAATCCTTAACCGGACCGAAAATCCTTTCACAAAATAATCCATCCCGCTCCGGTTTATAGGTACGGTAATTGATTGTTTCGGGCTTCAGCACTTCTCCGCTTGATCGTTCCAGGATCTCTTCCGGTGATGCCAAACCCAAAGCAATTTTGGTAAAATTTGTTTTTACCTTAGTTTCTTTCCTGAACGCCATAATATATAGAGTTCTATTGTTTACAAACCTGAATTAAATCAACTTAACACTCAATCCCAGGCCGCGCAATTCATGCAGCAGCACATTCAGGGATTCCGGTATACCGGGCATCGGAAGTGGTTCGCCCTTGACAATTGCCTCATAGGCTTTTGCCCGGCCGATAACATCATCCGATTTAACGGTTAGAATCTCCTGAAGGATATGAGCAGCCCCGAAAGCTTCAAGTGCCCAAACCTCCATTTCACCAAACCTCTGGCCTCCAAATTGAGCTTTACCTCCAAGTGGTTGCTGAGTGATCAGTGAATAAGGTCCGATAGAACGTGCATGCATCTTATCCTCAACCATATGGCCAAGTTTCAGCATGTAAATAATTCCAACGGTTGCCGGTTGATCAAAACGATCACCCGAGCCACCATCATATAAATAGGTACGGCCGAACTTAGGTATGCCTGCCTTATGAGTATATGCAGAGATTTCGTCGAGCGTAGCGCCATCAAAAATCGGACTGGCGAATTTTAATCCCAGTTCTTTCCCTGCCCAACCTAAAACCGTTTCATAGATTTGTCCAAGATTCATACGGGAAGGTACGCCAAGCGGGTTCAGGACGATATCTACCGGAGATCCGTCTTCCAGGAACGGCATGTCCTCCTGTCTTACGATCTTGGCTACAATACCCTTATTACCGTGGCGTCCTGCCATTTTGTCTCCAACCGTAAGCTTACGTTTTTTGGCAATAGATACCTTGGCGAGTTGTACAATACCGGCAGGAAGTTCATCCCCGATGGTAACATTGTACTTCTTCCTCCGGTAATCCCCTTCAATTTCCTTATATTTAATCAGGTAGTTTTGAAGTAGTTCCCTGATCGTATCATTCTTATCCTTGTCCGTTGTCCACTTATTGGGATTAACCTGGAGAAAATCAATACCCTGAAGAATTCTTAGCGAAAACTTGGTTCCCTTGGGAACAATATCCTCATTCAGGTAATTTTTCACTCCCTGCGAAGCTTTTCCATTGATGAGGGTAAACAGTTTTTCAACCAGGATATTGGAAAGGTCATCCGCCTGCCGTTTGAATTCCTGTTCGAATTTATCAATCAGGGTCTTTTCAGCAGCGCGGATCTTCCGGTCCTTCATACTCTTAGAAAAGAGTTTTTTATCTATCACGATACCATTAAGCGATGGGCCTGCTTTCAAGCTTGCATCCTTAACGTCACCGGCCTTGTCACCGAAAATTGCACGGAGCAGTTTTTCTTCCGGTGATGGATCGGATTCACCTTTTGGGGTGATTTTTCCGATCAGAATATCGCCCGGCCTGACTTCAGCGCCCACCCGGATCAATCCATTTTCATCGAGGTTACGGGTAGCTTCTTCGCTAACGTTTGGTATATCAGCGGTCAGTTCTTCCAAACCCCTCTTGGTATCACGTACTTCCAAAAGATACTCATCGATGTGCACTGAACTGAATAGATCTTCACGAACTACCCTTTCAGAAATCACGATAGCATCTTCAAAGTTATACCCTTTCCAGGGCATGAAAGCAACTTTAAGATTTCGTCCGAGAGCCAGCTCACCACCTTTTGTTGAATAACCTTCGGTTAAAATCTGATCTTTGACCAGGCGATCTCCTTTACGTACGACCGGTTTCAGGTTGATGGTAGTATTCTGATTGGTTTTATTGAATTTTGGAAGAATATAAGTTTTAACCTCATTGTCAAATCTCACAAACTTCTGATATTCATCACGATCGTATGTAACCACGATGCGCTCAGCGTCAGCATATTCCACTATACCATCTTCTTCAGCAGTAAAATGAATACGGCTGTCCTGAATTACATCCCCTTCAATTCCGGTTCCAACGATTGGTGTCTCCGGATTAACGAGTGGAACAGCCTGCCTCATCATGTTGGATCCCATAAGAGCGCGGTTGGCATCGTCATGTTCCAGGAAGGGAATCAGTGAAGCAGCAATTGAGGCAATCTGGTTAGGAGCCACGTCCATCAGATGAATATCTTCCGGTGCGGTAATCGGAAAATCGCCTTCAAATCTTGATTTGATACGATTATCGATGAATTTGCCATCATCATTCAAACGGGCATTGGCCTGAGCTATCATTTGTCCTTCCTCTTCTTCGGCTGTCAGATAAATAAGACCATCACTGCTAAAATCAACAACTCCGGAATTCACCTTTCGATAAGGAGTTTCGATAAATCCGAGCTCGTTAACCTTTGCATATACACACAGAGAGGAGATTAGTCCAATGTTCGGACCTTCCGGGGTTTCGATCGGACACAAGCGGCCGTAATGCGTATAATGAACGTCACGAACCTCAAAACCGGCACGTTCTCTCGACAAACCTCCCGGTCCTAATGCTGACATACGTCTTTTATGGGTCATCTCGGCCAAAGGATTGGTCTGATCCATAAATTGAGAGAGGGCATTTGTTCCGAAGAAGGAATTAATCACGGAGGACAGGGTTTTGGAATTGATCAGGTCAATCGGGGTAAAAACCTCATTGTCCCTGACGTTCATCCTTTCCCTGATTGTTCTTGACATTCGTGCAAGACCAACGCCAAACTGAGCGTATAACTGTTCCCCAACCGTACGAACACGGCGATTACTGAGATGGTCAATATCATCGACATCAGCCTTTGAATTGATCAGCTGAATCAGGTATTTAATGATACTGATAATATCTTGTTTGGTCAGGATCTTTACATCCATTCCGATATCAAGCCCGAGTTTCTTATTGATCCGGTAGCGGCCTACGTCACCAAGATCATACCGTTTATCCGAGAAGAACAATTTATCGATAACATCCCTTGCGGTAGCGTCATCCGGTGGGTCAGCATTCCTGAGTTGGCGGTAAATATGAATAACGGCTTCCTTTTCAGAGTTGCAGGGATCTTTTTGCAAAGTATTATAGATTATTGCAAAATCTGAAAGGTTGGTATCTTCCTTATGAAGCAGGATGGATTTGGCACCTGATTCAACGATTGCGTCAACATGATCATTATCAAGAACGGTTTCCCTGTCTACAATAATTTCATTACGTTCGATGGATACAACCTCACCGGTATCTTCATCCACAAAATCTTCTATCCACGATTTCAGCACACGTGCGGCTAATTTTCTGCCGATAACCTTTTTGAGGGCGGCTTTTGAAACTTTGATTTCATCGGCCAGGTCAAATATTTCCAGAATATCGCGATCACCCTCGAAGCCAATTGCCCTAAGAAGGGTTGTAACCGGCAATTTCTTTTTACGATCAATGTACGCATACATAACATTATTAATGTCAGTAGCGAATTCGATCCATGAGCCTCTGAACGGGATTACTCTGGCAGAATAGAGTTTACTGCCGTTCGCATGCGTACTTTGTCCGAAGAAAACTCCCGGAGAACGGTGCAACTGTGATACCACCACACGTTCGGCACCGTTAATGACAAAAGTTCCCCTTCGGGTCATGTATGGTACAGTCCCCAGGTAAACATCCTGGATAACCATATCGAAATCCTCATGTTCCGGGTCGGTGCAATAAAGTTTAAGCTTGGCCTTTAGCGGTACGCTATAGGTAAGGCCGCGCTCGATGCACTCCTCAATTGTATATCGCGGAGGGTCGATATAGTAACCCAGAAATTCCAGGACGAAATTATTCCTCGTATCGGTAATTGGAAAATTTTCCTGAAAGACCTTATAAAGGCCTTCATTTTTTCTTTGCTCTGGAGTAGTTTCCAGTTGGAAAAATTCGGTAAATGATTTTACCTGAACCTCCAGAAAATCAGGGTATTTTAGCTGACTTTTTGTGGAACCAAAATTGATTCGCTGTGTGCTTGTTTGTGCCATCGACCAAAGAAGAATTAATTAAAGCGGGTATTGGAAACAACAGCAAAAAGGCTTAGAACCCCGATTGCCGGGATTCTAAACCTTGAGAATCGAGTATGGAAGAGTCGTATTTACTTAATTTCAACTTCGGCTCCTGCTTCAACAAGTTGTGATTTCAAAGCTTCTGCTTCTTCCTTTGTTACTTTTTCTTTAACTGCTTTCGGAGCAGCATCAACTAATTCTTTTGATTCTTTCAGACCGAGGCCGGTGAGTTCCTTAATCAGTTTTACAACTGCCAGTTTTGCACCACCCGGGGCTTTCAGAATGACATCAAATTCTGTTTTTTCCATAACTACCGGACCTTCTTCCGAGGCAGCCGGTCCGGCATAAGCAACTGCAGCAGCAGCAGGTTCAATGCCATATTCATTTTTAAGGATACCAGCTAATTCGTTGACGTCCTTAACGGTTAGGTTAACCAGTTCTTCAGCGAGCTTTTTTAAATCAGCCATTTTACTATGATTTTACAAATGGGTTCAACAATACATTATACTTCTTTATCAGACAGAGTCTTAACAAGACCTGCCAATATATGTTTACCGGATTGGAGCGATGACATTACATTGTTCATCGGTGATTGCAGTTGTGCAATCAAGTCAGCAAGTAGTTCCTGACGGCTCTTAACGGCAATTAATTTGTCAATGAGGTTGTCTCCAACATAGACACATTCTTCAACATAGGCACCTTTGAGTTCCGGCTTTAAATGCTTCTTGCGGAAGCTTTTGATCATTTTAGCCGGCTTATTCCCGGTATCAGTAATCATAATGGACGTAGGTCCGTTAAGTACCGGGTATAATTCCTCATAATGCCCATCGGCTCGTTCCAATGCTTTTTGAAGGAGGGTGTTTTTCACCACAAGCAACTTCACATCTTCTTTAAAACAGACTCTCCTTAAAGCAATTGTTTCACTTGCGTTCAGTCCACTGATATCGGCAATATAGAAATGTTTTGCCTGATTAATTACTACGGTGAGCTGATCAACTATGACGTTTTTGTCTTCCCGTTTCATGATTTGAAAATTCTCATTTTAGGGTATTAAGCGTCAATTGACCTAGGGTCAATCGGAATTCCAGGGCTCATGGTACTTGACATATAAATACTTTTAACGTAAGTACCTTTAGCGGCGGATGGTTTCAGTTTGAGGATAGTGGAAAGAAGTTCGCGGGCATTATCCGCAATCATTTCCGGTTCAAAAGAAACTTTCCCGACACCCGCATGAACAATACCGAATTTATCAACGCGAAAGTCGATCTTACCTTTTTTTACATCGGTAATAGCTTTTCCTACTTCCATGGTAACAGTTCCGGTTTTAGGGTTCGGCATCAATCCGCGCGGACCGAGAATTCGGCCGAGGGGTCCGATTTTTGCCATGCAGGAAGGCATGGTAATGATCACATCGACGTCAGTCCAGCCTCCTTTGATCTTTTCGACATAGTCGTCAAGACCAACAAAATCTGCTCCTGCCTCTTTAGCTTCGGTTTCTTTATCGGGGGTGACAAGTGCCAGAACCCGAATTACTTTACCGGTGCCATGCGGCAGGGTGACTACACCGCGGACCATTTGATTGGCCTTCCTGGGATCAACCCCGAGACGTACATCAATATCCACTGAAGCGTTGAACTTAGCGGTAGAAACCTGTTTTAACAGGTCTGATGCTTCCGTCAGGGTATACAATTTTTCGGCCTCGATTTTTCCGAGGACGAGTTTTCTGTTCTTGGTCAGTTTAGCCATGATAACTCCTTAATTATAAGGCTGCATCACCTTTAATTGTTATTCCCATGCTCCGTGCTGTACCTGCGATCATTTGCATTGCTGATTCAACAGTGAAGGCATTTAAGTCCTCCATTTTATCTTCAGCGATCTGACGAACCTGTTCCCAAGTTACTGAACCAACTTTTACACGATTTGGTTCCGAAGATCCCTTTTTAATTTTGGAGACTTCGATCAATTGAACAGCTGCAGGCGGGGTTTTTGTTATAAATTCAAATGATTTATCGCTAAAAACCTTTATCACCACGGGAATAATTTTTCCGGCTTTGTCCTGAGTACGGGCATTGAATTGCTTGCAGAAGTCCATGATATTGACTCCTTTAGAACCCAACGCCGGTCCGACAGGTGGTGAGGGGTTTGCTGCCCCGCCCCGGATCTGCAATTTGATGATTCCCGTAACTTCTTTTGCCATACGATTTCAAAATTTATTATAAACGCTCATACAGGTTCCGCAGCAGTAACTTCCTGCGGAGGATCAAAACAGGGGAAAGCATTTTTTTCAGCCGATCCTTTGGAAGCAAGAACCAGTTGAAATCCCTATTCCTTTTCGACCTGCATAAAACTGAGTTCCAAAGGTGTTTTTCGTCCAAAAATTTTGACGATAACTTTCAGCTTTTTCTTTTCATTGTTCACTTCTTCAATAACGCCGGAAAAACTATTAAACGGTCCGTCAACCACTTTAACAGCTTCACCAACGAAGAAAGGAACATTCAGTTCCTCATCGGTTTCTGACAATTCATCAACCTTTCCTAAAATCCGGTTGACTTCCGACTGTCTCATCGGGACAGCTACTCCTCCACGTTCTTCACCCAAAAAACCGATAACATTGGGTACGTTTTTCAAAATGTGGGGTACTTCACCCACCAGAACCGCTTCGATCAAAACGTATCCGGGGAGATAATTTCTCTCTTTGGACACTTTTTTACCATTTCGGATCTGATAGATCTTTTCAGTGGGGATCAGAACCTGGGTAATGTAATCCTGCAGGTTATGGTGAGCTATTTCGCTTTCGATATACTCTTTAACCTTTTTCTCCTTACCGCCAATCGCTCTCAGGACATACCACTTTTTTTCGTTCTGACTCATTGTTCGCTCAGGTTAAAAAAACATGTTGTAAATGGCATGCATCACGTTTCTGAACGAAAAATCCATAATCAATACAATGAGGGCAATAATCAGGGAAGCAACCAGGACAACAATAGCGGAATTTTGCAATTCCGGCCATGTCGGCCATGAAACCTTATGAACTAACTCGTCGTACGATTCTTTAAAATAGGTCTTGACTTTCATTGCTTAAGCACTAGGCACGGATGGAGAGACTCGAACTCCCAACCTGCGGTTTTGGAGACCGCTGCTCTACCAATTGAGCTACATCCGTATGATAAGGGTGATCCGGTTATTCACCGCATCACCCTTCAAAAAATATCTACTATTCAATAATTTCAACCACCTGGCCGGCACCAACTGTACGGCCTCCTTCGCGGATTGCGAAGCGAAGACCACGGTCGATAGCTACCGGAGTAATCAGCTGAATGGTAATCGTCAGGTTGTCACCAGGCATAACCATCTCAGTTCCTTCGGGAAGAAGAATCTCACCGGTAACATCGAGAGTCCTGATATAGAACTGCGGACGATATTTGTTATGGAAAGGAGTATGGCGACCACCTTCTTCTTTTTTCAGGATATAAACCTCAGCTTTTACTTTTGTATGAGGAGTAATCGAACCTGGTTTTGCAATAACCTGTCCACGACGAACTTCTTCTTTATCAACACCGCGAAGCAGTAAACCCACGTTATCCCCAGCTTCACCGCGATCAAGAATCTTGCGGAACATTTCAACACCGGTTACAATTGCTTTCCGTCCTTCACCGAGGCCGACAATCTGGATTTCATCACCTGTGTTAACGATACCGGTTTCAATCCTACCGGTTGCAACTGTTCCACGTCCGGTGATCGAAAAAACGTCTTCAACCGGCATCAGGAATGGTTTTTCAATTGCCCGCGGAGGTATTTCAATCCAGGTATCAACAGCGTCCATCAGATCATATACTTTCTTAACCCATTGAGGTTCCTCATGCATAGCTCCGAGAGCAGATCCGAAGATTACCGGGGTATTTTCACCGTCAAACTTATAGAATGTAAGAAGTTCGCGGATTTCCATTTCTACCAGTTCCAACAGTTCAGGGTCATCAACGCTGTCGCACTTATTGATGAATACAACAATTCTTGGAACGTTAACCTGACGAGCCAGCAAGATATGTTCACGAGTCTGTGGCATAGGACCATCGGTACCTGCTACCACCAGAATTGCACCGTCCATTTGGGCAGCACCAGTAACCATGTTTTTCACATAGTCAGCATGGCCCGGACAGTCTACGTGAGCATAGTGGCGAGTTGCCGTCTGATACTCAACGTGGGCAGTATTAATTGTAATACCCCTCTCCTTCTCCTCAGGAGCGTTATCAATTGAATCAAAACTCTTAACATCTGCAAGCCCCTTCTTGTTCAGGGCCATCGTAATGGCAGAAGTTAAAGTAGTTTTACCGTGGTCAACGTGGCCGATAGTACCGATATTGACGTGAGGTTTAGTCCTTTCAAATTTTTCCTTAGCCATGGCTACTTTTTTTGTTCCGTTTATTTAACTAAATAATGATTTCATCTTATACATTTGAGCCAACGACGGGAATTGAACCCGTGACCTCGTCCTTACCAAGGACGCGCTCTACCAGCTGAGCTACGTCGGCTAATTTCCGAGCGGGAAACGAGATTCGAACCCGCGACCCTTAGCTTGGAAGGCTAATGCTCTACCGCTGAGCTATTCCCGCCGCACTGGTGGGGAGAGGAGGATTCGAACCTCCGAAGGCGTCAGCCAACAGATTTACAGTCTGCCCCAGTTGGCCACTTTGGTATCTCCCCTTATCGTAATACTAAATTCGGACTAAATTCGAGCCAATGGAGGGATTCGAACCCCCGACCAGCTGATTACAAATCAGCTGCTCTGGCCAACTGAGCTACATTGGCAAATTCAGTCTAAAAAAGCAAAAAATAAAAGAACTCTCCCATTGCCAGTTTTGGGTCTGCAAATGTAGTACATAGAAATCAGACATCAAAACTTTTCAAGAATTTTTTTCTACCTGCTGGTTTTTTTACCTTTTTGTCTGAATAACTGACGTTTCAGAGCTTCAATAGTCTGATCAATAGCTTCCTCAAAGGATTTACATTGTTTCTTGGCAAACAAATCGGATCCTGAAATGATGAGTCGGATCTCGCTGAGTTTATTTTCGGAATTTTGATTCTTGTCCAAACGAAGGATTACCTCTGCTCCCAGAATTGAGTCTTCAAACACACTAAGTTTGGTGACTTTTTCTTCGATAAAATCCAGAAGTTTCTGGTCAGCATCGAAATGCACGGATTGAATTTTGATGGTCATAAATAATTCCTCCTAAAATTTTAGTGATCAGGCTCTTGGATGAGCCTTTTGGTAAACTTGTTTCAGTTTTTCAAAACCCGTATGCGTATAAACCTGAGTAGCACTCAGGCTTGCATGTCCTAAAAGTTCCTTTATAGCATTCAATTCAGCACCCCTGTTCAGGAGATGGGTTGCGTATGTATGCCGCAATACATGAGGGCTTCTCCTTCCTGCACTGGTAACCATCCCTAAAGCCTGGTTGACAACCCGGTATACCAATTTGGCATAAACCGGACGCCCTTTATCAGTCAGAATAAGCATTCCACCCCCGATAACGTTAAATGTACGATTCCGAACCGTTTGATAATCGTTGATCAGCCCGACCAGCTCCGGGGTTACGGGAATAATCCTTTCCTTCTGTCTTTTACCCAAAACCTTTATCTGACAACGACTGGAGTCAATATCCTTATCCTTCAATCCCGTCAGTTCACTAAGCCGAATCCCTGTTCCATATAATAAATCCAGAATCAGCAAATCCCTGATCTCCGGGAACTCTACAGGAACAGTTGCTCTATCGAGTACTGAATCCATCTGGCTTTCTTCCATGAAAACAGGTAAGGGTTTAGGGGCTTTGACTGACGGTAAGAAATCTGCGGGATTATTGACAACCAGGCCTTCCTGTTGGCAAAAACGATAAAATCTTCGGAGAGTAGTTGTTTTCCGGTTAACCGACCTTGCGGCCATACCATCGTCGAGCATCGAGATTACCCAACTCCGGATTTGCCTGGTAGTGCATAAAGTAATTGAATCGCTTGAACCGCATTCCCCTATGAAACGGCTAAACTGCAACAAATCAGTTTTATATGATTGCAAAGTATACGGGGAATATCGTTTTTCAGTGTGAAGAAACCTGAGGAACAAATCAACAGCATCCATCATGATCCGGAATCTTTACATAAATATAACAATAATTTGTAAAGATTGTTGCGGACCGCATAAAGGCGGATAAGTTTATTCGTTCTCTTCCGCTTGCTGCAGTCCCTGCACATAGGCAGCACGGAGCAACTCCTGACGCCGTTTGATCGAAGGTTTAGTGAAAGCCTGACGTGCTCTTAATTCTTTTACCACGCCGGTTTTTTCAAATTTACGTTTAAATTTTTTGAGGGCCCTTTCAATGTTCTCACCTTCTTTTACCGGAATAATGATCATACGTTAATTCTTTTAATGCGTTCAGTTAACCGAAATTTGGACTGCAAAGGAAAACAAAAATCTTCATTTAACCAAAATCTTATTTTCTTTTAAAGCAGAATCTGTCACAACAATCAGGTAATGGGACAAACAACTCCACAGTGAGTCAGCCAAAATACCTGCTGCCCATAGTTCACCTGGCGATCCAAGCAATCCTTTCTTGTCGCGAAATCTCGCAATCGCCTTAACCTGTTCATATTCCAGATAGGGATGAGCCAGTAGTTCTTTAAATGTTGCCTTGTTTATATCAATCCTGCGAATCCCTGAAGTATCAATCCTGATCTGTTTAATAAAACCGGACAACCGGGCCGAATCCATACCATATACTTCTTTCAGTTGTTCGGGATACGCGAAACCACCAAGCATTTGACGGTACTTGATAATCCGTTTGGCAAAAACCGGTCCGATCCCAGGCAGATCAAGCAGGGCAAGGCTATCGGCCGAATTAATCTCAATTATTTTCGGCTTCTTGCGGGCCTGCCCGGTTGAATCCGCCATGGCAAATGCTAATGTATCACCAGAGGAATCACTTACCATCGGACTGATCGAAAAGGCAAGAACCCGGATCAGGATAACTCCGAAACTTAAAATCAGGACTCCCCTCAATTCCGACCTGGTAAAAAGATACCGGTAAAATTTGGTCATATATACCTCCTTTTACCGGTATTAGATGCAGTTCGTCTGCCAAAATGGAAATGTTACGCCTATTATTTCAGGGATATAATGTAAAAATTACAACCGATCGAGGCAGTTCAGATCTTCAAAAGCTTTTTGCACCCTGGCAATAAGTGTTTTTTCCCCTTCACGGAGCACTACACGCGGATCATATTTTTTCTTATTGGGTTTATCTGCCCCTTCAGGGTTGCCAATCTGAGTCTGCAGATACCCCTTATTCTTTTCATAGTAGTCCCTGACACCAATCCAATAGGCCCATTGGGTATCGGTATCAATATTCATTTTGATGACTCCATAAGAAATAGCCTCGCGGATTTCTTGCTGTGTCGATCCTGATCCGCCGTGGAAAACGAAATTAACCGGTTTGGATCCGGTCTTCAGGTTCTTTTCAATATAGTCCTGCGAATTCTTTAGAATTACCGGATGCAATTTTACATTACCTGGTTTGTATACACCATGAACGTTTCCAAATGATGCGGCGATGGTAAACTGGTCGCTGATTTTTAAAAGCTCGGCATAAGCAAAGGCTACATGTTCAGGCTGTGTGTATAATAGGGAATTATCTAATCCGGTATTATCAACACCGTCTTCCTCACCGCCTGTTACCCCAAGTTCAATTTCGAGGGTCATGCCCATTTTACTCATGCGACCGAGGTATTGTTTGCAAATTTCAATATTTTCGGCCAGCGTTTCTTCAGATAGATCAAGCATATGCGAGCTATACAGAGGTTTCCCGTGACGCTGGAAATGTTTCTCACCCTGATCCAGCAGACCGTCGATCCAGGGAAGCAGTTTTTTTGCGGCATGGTCGGTGTGAAGGATGACCGGAATACCGTAAGCTTCCGCAACGGTATGAATATGGCGAGCCCCGGAGATACCCCCGAGAATCGCAGCTTCCTGTTTATCATTCGACAATCCCTTGCCGGCCCAGAATGAGGCACCTCCATTTGAGAATTGTATCATTACAGGTCCTCTGGCAGCACGTGCAGCTTCAAGAACAGCATTAACCGAGTTGGTGCCAACCACGTTAACAGCAGGAATGGCAAAACTATTATCTTTGGCGATACTAAAGATCTTTTGAACATCTTTTCCGGTAACTACACCGGGTTTTACTATATCAAGAATTTTCATGACCAGTGATTTTAATGAATCCGCAAATATAAGGCAAGATGGCTTATATCCGTCTAAAAAGGATAACCGATTCCGAAGTTAAGCACGAAATCGCTGATCTGGTATTTCCTGTAACCTGGGATCCATCTCGGGCCATCCGGAGTGCCGGGATCGCGGAGTTTTATTCCAAGATCAAGCCGGCCAACAAAATAGGAAAAATCAGCACGAATACCGAAACCGGTTCCAACGGCAATTTCCCTATAAAAACCAGATGCTTTGAAAACGGAACCCGGCCGGTCATCCGACGAGTTCATAGCCCAGATATTCCCGGCATCGACAAAGATCGCACCTTTTATTATCGAGAAAAGATCGAAACGATATTCAGCACTTGCCTCCAGTTTAATATCGCCCAGCTGGTTAGGGTACAATCCCTTTTGATCTTCCGGGATAACATAGGTACCCGGCCCGAGTGAACGGACTTGCCAGGCACGGATTCCTGACGACCCCCCGGAGAAATATTTCTTTTCAAAAGGCATGGCATCGCTGTTTCCGTATGGATATCCGGCACCGGCAAAAAACCGGAATGCCATTTTGTTCGATGAATTGATCACCCTATGGTACCTTAAATCGACATCAACTTCAGCATATTGCGAGAAAGGGGTTTTGAATAATTCATAACCATTTTCAGGTTTTACGTGGCCCGTCAAGCGGTTGTATCCGTAAAACACATTACCCGCAATTTCAGGTCGTAACCTGACATAAAAGAAACTTGACTGTTTATTAACCTCCTGATTGGACAATGTATAAGTATAGTTCAAAGCCGGAACCATATGCGAGCGAAAGCTATTTTCAAAATAAGTGCCTTTAATAATCTGGTAGAATCTATCAGACATATTAGTAACGTTCACGTAGTTGAACTCGAAGATATTGATCTGATGCCGCGACAACGCCAATTTCCAGTTGTAACCAAAAGCAGCATTAACAATGGTTCTGGTAAAGTCGGGACGTTGCTGATAGTTATAACTCAGGTTTAACGAGGAGTGAGGTTTGCCAAAGGCTGAACCTTTCCGGGTTGTAAAAGGAATCCACGAACGGGGTACCTCCAGTCGCGCATCCACACCGAATTCAACCATCCGGTTAAAATCTGACACCGAATTTGCCAGAAATTCCACGGCTCCCTTGAATTTCAACTCAAAGCTCTCGGCTCCCCGAAGGAGATTGCGGTTTTTATAAATCAGGTTTCCTGCCACTCCGATATTTCCAGAGGAGTAGGTACCTTCAAGCGAAACATCATACGATTGCCTGATCATAGGACTTAATAAAACCTGGCAGTCGAGTTTCTGTACCGAGTCGGTTGGATTGCCGGTTGGGGTAAAGTTGATCTTGATCTGCTTGAAATTGCGGAGTGAACTGAATGCCTCGATCGTTTTATCCACCAGGCTTTGGCTGAAGAGGCTTCCTGATTTAAATGCCACAGAAGAATAAAGAAGGCTCGGTTTCATCCTTAATCGGTTCTTATAAAGGAAACTGGTGCCCTGATAAATAATGGTATCAGAAGCAGACAGATAACTCAATGTATCGCGGAGATAATCCGATGTATTAAAATCAGTCATAATGCTGATATTACCGATGCGGTAAAGGGGATGAAAATTCAGCAGGGTGACATCATTAATAGCATCTTTCGGGTTTTTAATCCCCATCCAGACATCGACCTTGTGATTACCCTTCATTGTATCTGCCTGAAAATAAACATATTCCCTGGAAAAACCATAATAGCCATTATCTCTAAGGTAATTCGATAACCGCATTCTCTCCAGCCGTAATACTTCAAGATCATATCGCATCGCGGGTTTCAGTAAGGAGGAAGTTGAATCCAGACGAATCAGGTTACCGATCGCAGTGTCGGTTACCATTTCAGGACTTGTTAACCTGACCTGGTCAACCACATAAGGCGGACCAAAATCAATCCGGTAAACAACGCTGGCTCTTTTATGGGAAAAGGAAACGGTATCATCAACCTTAGCATTGTAATAGCCAATATTTTTAAGATAACGTTTCAACTGATTCAGGGTTTCATTGGTTGCAGCCTGATTATATATGACCGGTTCCTCTCCGATTTTCCTCAACCAGTTGCTAAAACCCTTTTTTTTAGCAGGATTCGAGAGATTATATACGTCCAAATGAAATCGCCAAAAACCGAAAATCTTTTTATTGGGTTGTTGCCGGAAATAATCTTCCAGGTCGCGATCAGGGGCATTCCCGCCTTTGGTTTGAATTTTATTTGATTTCAGCAGGTACTGATTCTCCGGAACATATCGTACTGGATTGCATCCCAATAAGATAAGCAGGATCAGAATTATGGTGTGACCATTTCTGATAAAATATTTTTTGTTGCAGCGCCGGATCATCTATCCTTTTTGGTGTCAGATTCCGAAATTATAAATTTAATGTAAATTGCGAATCAACCATAGGCCAAATGATTACTAAAGCGCAGATTCAATTTATCCGGTCGCTGGAGCAAAAAAAAGTTCGTGATGAATCCGGGTGCTTTATTGCTGAAGGAGACAAGCTCGTTCGTGAGGCCATTGAGTTGCCTCCAGATGGTTCCTTTCAGGTAAGAACAATTTGCGGAGTCGAGAGCTGGCTGGATTCCAACTTATCCGGCATAAGAAATCCGGAAGCTGAAGTGATTCCCGTATCAGATCGTGAACTCGAAAGGATAAGTTTACAAAAGGCTCCCAATCAGGTACTTGCAGTTATTAGCCGCTATGAAACTACGGCACCCGTTTTCGATTTTAACAGCGATTTGTTAATTGGGCTAAACCAGGTTCAGGATCCTGGTAATGTAGGGACCATAGTCCGGCTCGCCGACTGGTTTGGTCTGGACGGAATAATTGCATCCGTAGATTCAGCTGATTTTTTTTCCCCAAAGGTTGTTCAGTCGAGTATGGGATCAATATTCCGGTTGAAGTTATTGACCACGGATTTGTATAAGTTTATTAAATCACTTCCACTGGATTGTCCCGTTTACGGTACACATCTGGATGGCCAGAATCTGTATACGGCTAAGCTTACATCCAATGGATTGATCCTTTTAGGCAACGAATCCAGAGGATTGAGCACCGATTTGACGGAACTCACAACTGAAAATTTACTGATTCCGGATTTCTCGGAAGGGAAGTTCAGGCCCGAGTCGCTGAATGTTTCGATTGCAGCTGCGATTGTGTGCAGCGAATTCAGGCGGAGAGGAAACGGTGAACAGAATCTGCGGCGTACTCTCCATCCATAGCTGATGAAACAATGCCTCCCGCATATCCTGCTCCTTCACCGGCAGGGAACAGACCCGGCAGGTCAGGATGAAATCCCTTGTCGGGATCACGGACAATCCTGATCGGAGAAGAAGTACGCGACTCAACCCCAACCATTATGGCCTCGTGGGTCATGAATCCTTTCATTTGCCGGCCAAAAAAGCGTAAGCCATCCCGGAGTCTGAAACGGATACTTTCCGGAAGCCACTCATGCATCGGAGAACACACCAGACCAGGATTATAAGAATGGTCAGGAAGAGATGAAGAGCTTCTCCCCTCGATAAAATCAGTCAACCTTTGAGCCGGTGCTATCTGACCCTGGCCGCCATAACGGTAAGCTGATTTCTCAAGCTCTTCCTGGAAGGCAAGTCCGGCAAATGCGCCATGTTCACTATAAGCAGCAAGGTCTTCAGGCCTGATTTCAACCACCAGGCCGCTGTTGGCGAAGGGTGAATTCCGCAATGAATTGGACATGCCGTTGACAACGGTTTCAAAATCTGAAGTGGCGGATGGAACAATAATACCGCCCGGACACATGCAAAATGAATAAACTCCGCGTCCGCTCACATTCTTTACCAGGGTGTACTCTGCTGCCGGCAGGTATTTGCCTCGTCCATCCTTCGAATGGTACTGTATCTGGTCAATCAGGTGCTGGGGGTGCTCAATTCTGACACCCATGGCAAATCCTTTGAGTTGCAGCGGTAAATGCCGGCGATCAACCAAGCGGTATATATCCAGGGCTGAATGACCCGTGGCGAGGATCACGCCATCACCGGAATACTTGTCACCCTGAGCAGTTAATACCCCATTAGCCTTCCCGTTTTGAATAATAAGGTCTTCCACACGGGATTCGAAATGGAACTCAGCCCCATGGTTAATTAATGTTTCGCGTATTGCAGTAATTATTGCAGGCAAACGGTCGGTTCCGATATGAGGATGGCTGTCATAAAGTATGGATTCATCAGCGCCATGAAGATGCAGGATTTCCAATATCCGCCTTACGTCTCCTCTTTTTTTGGATCGGGTATACAGTTTACCGTCAGAAAATGTTCCGGCCCCACCCTCGCCAAAACAATAATTTGAATCCCGGTTTAATCCCTGATTGCGGTTCAGGATTGCGATGTCGCTTTTCCGGTCGGAAATACTTTTTCCCCTCTCCACGACAATAGGTTTATAGCCTAGCTCAAGCAGGTGCAGTGAAGCAAAAAGACCGGCAGGGCCGGCCCCGACAACAACAACAGGAGTGGCTGCAGTTACATTTTTCCAATTAAATATTTGAGCAACAGCGGTTAATGGTTCATTAACAGCCAGTCCGACCAGCATTCTCACGACTATCGGCCTTCGGCGGGCATCGACTGATCGTTTCAGGATTCTGAAATCAGTAACCACATTAGGAGAGATTCCGGCTTCCAGACAGGCTTTTTTCCTGATTTGTTTGGGGACAGTTGCGTCCTCAGGGTTGAGGGTTATCTCGACTTTCCGCATCCTGGACTGTTTTTCGATTCATCGCGACTGTTCAACATGGAAAGCGAGGATAACCATTCTTGAATAGATCTTATCAATACCGGAAACATATAGATTGAACAGGGGATCCGCTGGTTCAAGGAAGATGTCAAGCATCCCGACAGCGAATTTCAGTTCCACGGCAACTTTTGCCATGGAGAGGTAAAAGTCGACCCCAACGCCCAGCTCGGGGTAAAAATCGAATGATTTCAGCATGGGTGTCGCTGGTTTCCAACCCACTATTTCAGCGCGTGTTAAATCAAACCGTGGGCTAATTCCGGCAATAAGATAGGGGGCATAGTTATTTACGCGCGCCGACCGGTACTTAAACAAAATGGGCAAATCAACGAATACACTTTCGATCGGCCATTTTTTTGTTTCAGCAGTTAGTTTATTGGTCACGGTAAGATCTCTCTGAGCAAATTGAATACCAGGTAAAAATCTGATATCCAAAAATTTACCTAAACGATAATCTGTAATCAGGTTAATATTGATCCCGGGGTTCTGAACAAGATCAAGATGGTACCCATCCTTTGGAATAATGGTAAAACCTGTGGTATTGATTCCCACCGAATAACCGAAATGAAATGTTTGTGTATCTGCCATAATCATATTTTTTGGTATCGATTTTTGCGGCAGAACCGGAAGGCTGAAGGACAACAGAATTACAAGAATTATTCCTTTTGGTGCAGACATGCAGATTTGTTTCATTCGGTAAAATAACTATGAAACAGCTACAAATAGTATTTCAATTGTTTTTTTTAATTCCGGTGTACAATCCGCAGATACCGGAAGATAGCGGCTTGTAGGCTGAGGAAGTGAATCCTGCACGATTTAACATGGCGACAAAAGCTTCGCCTTTTGGAAAGGCTTCCACGGAATCAGGCAGGTAACGGTATGCCGAGAGATCGCGTGAGAACCATCGGCCGATGGCCGGTACCAGACGGTGAAAATAGAACCGGTATCCGTTACGCAGCCATTTCTGACGTGGCAGCGAGAATTCAAGAATGGCCAGTTTTCCGCCCGGGCTCAAGACTCTGTAAATCTCACGCAAACCCAGTTCCGGATCCTTGAAGTTCCTGACTCCGAATGCGACCATGGCGGCATCGAAAGAGTATTCCTCAAAAGGCAGGGCTTCGCATGCGGCTTCAATCAGAGTGATCCGGTCAGCCAAACCATGATCGAGGATCTTTTTCCGGCCGATTTCAAGCATTCCTGTTGAAACATCCACACCGGTAATTTGATCCGGGTTGAGCCGGACTGCACCGATGGCCATATCGGCAGTACCGGTTGCGACATCAAGAATTCTCCGGGGTTTCATGGTGGCGAAAGTACTGATGGCCTTTCTCCGCCATCCTTTATCAAAATTCAGCGAGAGCATATGATTAAGAAAATCATACGAACCGGCAATCTGATCAAACATTTCCGAATTTTCCCGGCTCTCATTTGTTTTCATACCTGCCGGTGGATAATGGTTGCAGAAGCCTGGGCGGTGGGCATAATCAGAACATCCTGAATATTTACATGAGCCGGCCGGGTAATAATGAAGTGAATTACATCCGCAATATCCTCAGGCTGCAGCGGCACAAAACCGTCATAAACTTTGTCGGCCCTTTCCTGATCTCCTTTGAACCGTACCAGTGAGAATTCGGTTTCCACCGCTCCCGGACAAACGGATGATACTTTTACCCCATAAGGAACAAAATCCTGACGCATGCCGAGGGTTAATGCTTCAACGGCATGTTTGGTTGCGCAGTAGACAGCACCCTTTGGATAGACCTCTTTCCCGGCAACAGACCCGATATTTATTATATGGCCTTTTTTACGGGCAATCATTCCGGGAGCGATCAGCCTGGTCATATGAAGGATTCCTTTAATATTGGTATCGATCATTTGATTCCAGTCGTTTAACGAACCTTCCTGTACCGGATCCAATCCGGCTGCCAGTCCGGCATTATTGATGAGAATTCCGATTGACTTCCATTCTTCCGGAAGTTTATCAAAAGAATTCTTCAGGGTGGAATAATCGCGAACGTCCACCGGTATGGCGTAACAATCGGCTTTATATTTTGATTCGAGGTAGACGGTCAGTTTTTTGAGGGTGACGGCCCGGCGGCCAGTCAGAATAAGTCGATAACCATCCTTCGCCAGGTGTATCGCCGAAGCACGCCCGATACCCGAAGTTGCACCGGTTATGAGCACAATTGGTTTCTTTGGATTAGCTTTAGTTTGCATATTTTCAATTCTTAAAAAGGGTTTGCAAAATTACAGCAATTTTAAAAGACTCCGACGTAACCCAGATGGATTTTAGCATTCTTAAGATTAAACGGTTGACCACCATCCTTACCCAGAGCAAAAATGATCCGGAATATCCCGCCGGCGGTGCGGATCTGGCCGCCCAGACCTACTCCGACCGGAATTTTAAATATCGGGATATTGTTTTCTATGATTCTCAGAAAGCCAACATCCGTGAGAACGATCAGATGGGAAGCCCGATCGAGGAGGTACCTTAACTCCACAGAGGTTACAGCAAACGCATCTGTATGAAAAACATCTTCATCAAATCCGCGAAGCAGGCCGAGTCCGCCTAATCTATATTGCTCGTTTTCATAGGTTTCAGGGGATTTCCGGTAACCGGACTGAAGGACAAGGGCACAAGTAAGACTTTTTGCGAGGGGTTGGAACCAGGAGATATTGGCGGTGAACTCCGATTGCTGCATCGATATGCTATCGGGTATACTTTTCCGGCCGGTTGAGGCCTCGAGTCTGAATTCAAGACCACGATACGGATTGATGCGATTATCGAGTTGGTTAAATTCCCAGGTAAGACCTGAAAGCAAGCTTGTAAATGGCTGTCTGATTGAACTTTTACCATCTGTTAACGATACCAGAATACTGCTTTCCTTATGTCTGATGAAGAGATTTAAGAGATGGTTTGGGTTAAAATGATAAGGAATCCCAACATCCCAGCCCAAATTGAGGTAACTCGTATCCTGACGGTATAATTCGAACTTTCCCTGCAACCCGAAAGGAAGTCCGGCCAGATAGGGAACATGGGCCGCCAGGTTAAGTTTTTGAGAGCCGTCCTGGTTCCGGTGCCAGTCGAACTGCCAGTTTTCTCCCTGCCCCAGAACATTATTCAGATTGAGAGTCAGTGCACCCGAGAAGGCTAATTTCCCGCCGGCCCGAAGATCCGGCGAAAGCCCGATCCATCCATCAAACCTATTGGCACCGGCTTTCCCCGGGTAAACGTAAACCGAAGCTTTCCCCGGATGAAACCCGACCTCCAGCGGCCGCGTCTGACTCAGGTAAGGAATCAACCCCAACCGCCGGGATGCTTCATTTACAGCCGATTCCCTGTACCGGTCACCGGGCCGGATATTCATCAGCCGGTAAAAAACCCGAGGCGAGATGCGGAACCCGGTTCGATTCATTAGGGTATCAATGGTAACCAACTCTCCAGGATGGATCAATAAAATGCCGAAAATCCCGGTTTGCACAGGATTAACTGAGTCCATCCTAACCTGGACAAACGGGTAGCCTGAATTTTCATAGTACCCGATTATTTGTTCGATTTTTAGATTCAGATCGGAAAATTTAATGCGGATGGGATTGGTGATTCGAAGCTTCTTAAACATTGCCGCACCTGATTCCCCGGCAGAGTCCGGAATTCTGATGTCCAGTTTAATCGTGTTCTGGCCGTAACTTCCTGATGCAAGGGCAAGCAGAAGCCAAATTAAACCGATCAACCTATAGTGTTTCACCAAAGAATTTTAATCATCATTGCACATAAAACCCTGTTTATCAAGAATATCCATAAATGCCCTGGAAAAGAAACGATTATCGCTCTTCTTATACCTGTTATCGGTAAATATCTGTGCCAGCGTCTCCTTCCCGTTAACTTTGAGCAATTCAATAGTTGATTCCAGTGATTCTTTTTCAGCATGGATCCGATCGATATCGATTGGTAAATAATCCTGGTATTTTTCCTGATGCACCACCCCTATAACCGGCAGGCGGTCTGTGAGCAGCGGTGTCTCATCCGGATAACCTATTACCATGGCGGTCACCGGAACAACGAGTTTGGGCAGATCAAGAATTTCGATCATTCTGGCGGCCATCCAGGTTGCAGTTCCGAGATAGCAGATGCCGAGTCCGAGTGATTCAGCAGCCAGGGCGGCATTCTGTGCAGCAAGCAAGGCATCGATAGCTCCAGTGAGAAAGGACAAGTAATTATTATAACCCGGATCGGCCTTTCGCTGTTCGCACCATTTGCTGAACCGGTTAAAATCGGCGCAGAAAGTCAGGTGAACCGGTGCTTCGAGAACCATATCCTGTTTAAAATGAGCCTCCCACAATTTTTTCCGGATGCCGGCGTCCCGGGTCACCACGATACTATAAGCCTGCATGTTACCTGTATTGGAAGCCCGTGTTGCAGCTTCAAGAATGATTTCAAGTTTCGAGGGCTCGACGATAACAGCTTTATACTTACGTATCGATCTGTGATTTAATAAGGTATCTATCATGATTTGCTGTTTTTTGACACGGCAAGTATAAAGATATAAAACGGGGCTAAAAATTAACTATGTCATTTTTTCCATTCCGATACGCATCCTGCATCTATATCTGGAGTAAACCTTAAATCATTAATTCAAATGAAAAACAATTACATCGTTTTACTAACGGTTATTCTGGCAGGTTATTGGATCAACCTAAGCGGCCAGACGGCACCCCGGCAGGGTGAGATCCTAATTACTGAAATCATGGTAAACCCTGAAGCTGTGAGTGATGCAAACGGGGAGTGGTTTGAGATCTGGAACGCCACAAACCATGATGTGCTGTTAAATGGACTGACGCTGAAAGATGCAGGTTCCAATCAGCATGTGATAACCTCCACGGACCAGTTGGTCATGCCGGCAAAAAGTTACTGGGTACTGGCCAAGAATGGAGATATTTTAACCAATGGCGGAGTGGTGGTAAATTATATCTATCAAAACTTCACCCTGAGCAATACATCAGACCAGGTGATCATCACTGCGGCCGATGAGACGCTGATTGACCAGGTTTCTTATGGTTCCGGCTGGCCGGTAGTATCGGGTGCCTCGATGGAATTGCATCCTGATTATCAGTCTTTCAGCGGTAACGATCAACCCGAACATTGGTTTCCGGCCAGAATAGCTTTTGGGGCAGGTGACAAGGGAAGTCCGGGTAAGGCCAATCCGTTGTCATCCGGTTTGGAAGAATGGGAGCAAGGTATCAGGTTAGATATTTTTCCGAATCCATCGCAGGGACGATTCATCCTGGAGGCCACTTTTTCAAAGCCTCAATCCGGCGAAATCAGGATGATCAATCTTCTGGGGCAGGATTTTATCTATAAAACCTTTTCCGAACGGGCGGTGCTGAGGGAAGTCATTGAACCGGATTTTCTTACGCCCGGAATCTGGTTTATTGAGGTAGTTTCAGGCGGACAGACCAAGGCAACACGGCTGGTTATTGACAGGTAACCTCATCAGCAATTGTGATCATCGATACCGAGGACCATTTTGATCGAATGCATGATGGTAGGCAGGATCTCATGGCAGTATTCACCAACTGCCTTAAGGCTGCCGGGAAGGCAATAGACCAGCGTTTTACCGGACACACCGGCGATCGACCTTGAAACGAGGGCGACAGGCTTTATCATACCATATTTTACCCGGATCATTTCCATGACTCCGGGTATTTCTTTATCCAGCAATGGCTTTACCACGTCAGGAGTAAAATCCCTCGGGCCCAGGCCGGTTCCGCCGGTGGTAAAAACAACCTCAGTACCTTTGGCACGGTAATTTAACAGCAAGCCGCTTAAGCGCTTCGGATCATCGGGAATAATGACATTTTCAATCTCAGCATTGATTGATTTTTCCGCGAAGAATTCCCGGATCATGGCGGTGATTGCCGGGCCGCTGAGATCTTCGTATTCACCGCGACTGGCCCGGTCGCTGAGGGTGATTACGGCAAACCTGATTTTATCGGGTAAGATCATGTTTGGTTTTTTCGATTAATTGAATTCCTTCGATTCTCATTTTCTTATCGACTGCCTTGCACATATCGTAAATGGTAAGCAAAGCCACGCTGACGGCAGTAAGGGCCTCCATCTCAACACCGGTTTGACCGATGCAATGCACTTCACTGCTGATGGTTACACCGGTATCAGTGAAGTCGGTCAATACTTTTACGGTAGTCAGGTTGATGTTATGGCACAATGGAATCAAAGAGGAGGTGCTTTTAGCGGCCTGAATTCCAGCAATCTCGGCAACGGCAAGCACATCGCCCTTTTTCATCAGGTTCTCGCGGATCAACCGGATAGTATCCGGATTAAGGATGATCCGGCCTTCTGCTTTTGCGACCCTCAGCTGATCGGGCTTTAAGCTCACGTCAACCATGCGCGCCCGGCCGGAAGAATCGAGATGGGATAGCTCATTCGCCTTATCGCCATTGTGGAGGTCTCCCCCAGACTGAAGTCTGGGGTTAGTGAAGTCTTCGTATTTTATGCTTTTCATTTACATCTTGAGCCTTGTGCCTTGTGCCTTAAATTATCATCCTCCTAAGTTATAGAATTCCCCCGTCGTATTGACACTGCCGCATTCAGGCTTATTCTGAAAAGCACGTTCGATGGCATTGCGCGGGCCAAGTTCCCGTACGGAATAGCCTGAATTGCTGAACAGGCAGGGTTTGACCAACCCGTTACTGGTTAGCCGCAGCCGGTTGCAGATCGGGCAGTTCCCTCCGTCGCCACCGATCACCCTGCGGAAATAGCCGCTGTCCAGATCCATTTCATGAATATACCTGACTTCCAACCCCTTTCTTTTGCCAAATTCCCCGACCATTTGGGCATCGGGTTCATCGGGTGAATCATGTATAACGCAATTAAGTTTGACGGGCTCTAATCCTGCCGACATAGCTGCTTCTATACCAGATATAACCTGGCTGATATCTCCCAGCCTGGTAATATCGTGATAACGAACCGGGTCCATTGTATCCAGACTGATATTCACCCGCCGCAACCCGGCATTTTTCAGCTCGCGGGCATATCTTTCCAGAAGAACCCCATTGGTGGTCATGGATAGATCGCGGATTTCAGGAATGGCAGCAATCATTTCGACCAAACTGACAACACCTTTCCGAACGAGGGGTTCACCTCCTGTGATGCGAACCTTGTTGATTCCGAAATCCAAAGCAACATTTACCACCTCAATAATCTCATCGTAACGCAGGATATCCTCATGATGCATAGAAGGTACGCCTTCCATGGGCATGCAATAGGTGCAGCGGAAATTACACCGGTCGGTGACCGATATTCTTAAGTAATTTATATTTCTATCAAAGCGGTCGAACATCCACAAATTCCCCTTCTTCAATGATTGCTTTTCCGATTGGCACCGGAATGATTCCATCTGCATCCCTGAGTGAAAAAATATGTGCTGAACCGTGGTATTCGATCTGATAAACTAATCCTTCCTGATCGATCCTGACTGGCATCCAGGCCAGGCGGTTACTTTTTTTCCGGGTCATCCGCTCTCCTGCCCTCAATCGGAGAACCGGGGGATTCCAGTCGTAGGCCATGCATTTATATATAAATGGCTTAACAAGGAGCTCAAGTATAAAATAGGAAGAGATCGGGTTACCGGGCAATCCAAAAACAAACTTATTCTGACCGGTGCCGAAGAGGGTAGGTTTACCTGGCTGAATAGCAACCTGCTTGTAGGCAACATAAATACCCAGACTTTGCAGAACAGCGGGTACAAAATCGAATTCACCCATCGAGATACCGCCACTAAGGATCAGTATATCATTATTTTCCAATGCCTCCGAGATCATGCTGCGGGTAATATCCTCATCATCGGCTGCGATACCGTAATAATCGCAATCGATGCCCATTTTCCCCAATTGGGCAATCATCTGATAGGCATTGGTATTGCGGATCTTCGACAATCCCGGGGTTTCGCCCGGCTCAACGAGTTCAGTGCCGGTAGACAGCACCCCTACTGAGGGCAACCGGTACACCTTAATAAAAACACTTCCTACGGTAGCCAGGATCGGCACGTGACGTGAATCCAGCAGGGTTCCTGCCTCGAGAACCACTTCACCTGCCTTCATATCTTCACCGCGGTAACATATATTGGCACCGGTTTTTTCACCAACAAACCGGATTTTATTCCGAATCGGCGCATCAGCCTCTCCTCCGGTGCAGTCCTCAACCTTAACAACGGTATCAGCTCCATCAGGAATAATTGCACCGGTCATGATCTGGGAGCATGTTCCTTCGCTGATTGATTTTACCGGCGGAATGCCAGCCCGAATAACCTCAATAACCTGCATTGAATGAGCAAGATCTTGCCGGCGGCAGGCATATCCATCCATTGCGCTTTTATTAAAAGGAGGGATATCCATGTCCGATTTAATGCTTTCGGCCAGAACCCTTCCTGTGGCTTCTTCAAAGGATACTGATTCGATCCCGAATGTAACTGCCTGATTTAAAGATATTTTTAGAGCTTCCTCGAAAGTAATCATGACAAATGAATTAGGCACCAAAGTTATCTTTTTTACTTTTTTCCGCTCCATGAAAAAAACAGGGTCTATTTTTTCCATTGAATTCCCTCTTTGCCATCTATATACTGTGTAATCAAATTAAAAACAAAAACACAATGAAAACATTTAAGTGGAAACGGTTGGGATTTATGCTGGCCATTGTTACAATCCTGATGGGTAATCTGATCGGGATTAGCGCCCTGGCAACAGAGGACGGTAATCCGGGAAATATTATAGACCCGGAAAATGCCCCGACCGGAGTTCTGGTTGGTTATACGCCCGAGGTCGAAAGACAGAAGTCCGGTGAACATTTTGAGTATTTTGGCTGGGTTGGCGCTTCCTTTTCACGATTGGTGACTGATTATTCCTATTACCTGTGCTGCAAGAAAACCCTTCGCGCCATGGACGGATGCAAGGATCTGAAAATCTGTCCGAACTAGTCATGAAAGCAAGGTTCTGGCTGCTATCGATCTTCATCCTCCTGATCATTAACCTTGCCTGGATCTGGAGGTTTGATCAAAACAACAAGGAATACAGTCAAAGGATGAACGACAACCGCAACCGGTTTATCCAGGCAAACCGGGAGTTGTACCTGATGAACAGAGGCTGGGAATTTACCATGAAATCCAATAATAAGGAAATACCTGAGGGAATATGGGTACAGCCCTCAAAAGGCGACGCTACCGATCTGAATAATTATATCGGTCAGTCGAAAAAGCTCGTTCTCGTATTGTCCGACCGGCATTGCTCCACTTGTGTGGATCAATTGTTATTTATGGTAAAGAATGAGATCACAGAGATTAATCGGGATAACCTCTTGATTCTTTTCTCGGTACAAGGGCCTACACGGGAACAATGGAATCACAGGCAAAAAATTCTGACCGGTGTTGAGTTTCTGGAAATTCAGGATAAAAGTTTGCAATTGCCCATGGATTCACTGGAAATTCCCTACTTTTTCATGACGGGTCCGGAACATCTTGCAGACCTGACATTTACACCCTATCCTACCCTGGAGGTCCAGACAAAAGAATACCTCAACCTGATTAAACAGAGATACTTTAACTGATCTATACATAATGAGAACAAAAATATATACTAGCCTGGCGGTTTGCCTGATCCTTCTTGCCGGTTGTCAGCCAAAGAAGGCAGCAGTTGAATCGGTCATTACGGTTCCGTTTGAGCCCGCTAACGCAATCGATATTGGGCAATTCATCGAACGGGTACATTATGTTCAACTGGAGAATCACCCCGAATCAGCCTTCACAGATATCGACAAAATGATAGTAAACGGTGAAAACATGTTCATGCTCGACAAGAGGCTTGAAGCGGTTTTTTGCTTCGATACCACGGGTAAGTTCAGATACCGGATACAGCGCGTTGGCCGCGGACCGGGTGAATATCAGGAGTTGGATGCCATGTGGGTAAAACCGGCAGAAAAAGAACTCTGGCTGCAATCCTTTTGGCCGTCAAAAATTATGGTGTATAATTTTGATGGTCAGATGCTCCGTGAATTCGGAGTTCGTTGGTCGGCGAGGGATATGGTCAGGGTTGGTGACGATATGATCGCCGGTTATAATGCCTCTCGTTCTAATGACGGTGTCGATAGCCTTGAAGAAGGAATTTTCCTGTTAGGCGAAGATGGGAAATCCAGGGGACAGGCAAAGGTTTTAGGCGACAGCTCAATGTATTGGTCAGTGGCTTACCAACGGAATCTGGAGGAGTTTGGCAATGGAGCCCTGCTTCTCAGCCAATCCGACACCATCTTTAAAATCAATCAGAAGGGCGAGGTTTCGCCTGATGTATTCCTTGATTGGGGTAAATTAAAATATCCTGAAGATTTATTCGGTATCAGTTACAATTCACCAAGGTATGGAGAGGCTGTTCAAGGAAAATACGTCTCCGGGAAAGATCAATTGCTTGCCTTTGGTCCGATCCGGCTTTTCAGGGTTTTCCTGGATAGCCATATGGAATTAGCCATGGCTGACCTCAATACACGAAAAGGTGTCTTTTCAACCCAGATAACCAGTAGTGTCGCAAAGGTTCCTTTACTATATCCCATAGCGAAAAGTGATCAGGATGAGCTGATTGGTATATATGATATGTCCCTGCTGATGGCTATAAAGGAGTCACAGGCGAATCGAAAAGAAGATCCAAAAACACAGGAATTTTATCATGAAATGGACTCACTGGTTGAGTCGGCATTAACCCAGGACCGACCGGTTCTGTGGTTTGCAAAAATTAAACAGGAATGGTTAACAAAATCATATTAAAACAGTATGAACCCCTCACGAACTAAAGTTCCCAAAAGGACATGAGAATAATTGAGGGCTCCATGAGTACGAATAAAATTTAACAAGCATTAAAAATTTATTTACGAATGAAAACAAAAAAGCAATTAACAATTATCATTCTGATTACCTGCCTATTGGTAACCGGAATTGTTTACGGAGAAGATCCGGTAAATGGTGCAGGAATGGATACTACCTTCATTGGCTATGGTGAAGGTTTGGGCTGGCAGGAACAGACAAAGCGGACATACGTGTTCATTAGCGACGGACTAAGACTCAATACCGGACCCAGTGTCAATACGAATGGTTTCAGTTGGGTTATCGGAATCAGTTCCAATTTTTCTCTGATTGAATGTTGCCGGATGACGACGCTAAAGCAATCGTGGTGCAACTTTAATGAAGATGATCCGAGGTGTGCAGATTAACCTGCCCCCCTTCCAAGTACCTCCCCCTGACCCCCTCCTTATGAAGGAGGGGGAAGGAGGGCGTGGGTGTGGGTTAAGGAAGTTAAGGAGGTTAAGGGGGTTAAGGACGTTAAGAACGAAAAGAGCGTAAAGAGAGCAAAGAAATCGTAAATCAGCTATTTTAAAGTGACCACTACAACCACCGGATTATCGTCTTCTTTCAAAGTGTCCATGAATTTGACAAACGATTTACGGGCATCATTCTTTGAGAATTTCTTGTTCTCAAATTCACCATTCTTCTTTTGGAGAAAGAGATCAACGGGCTGCAAAAGAGAATAAACTTCTTTAATCCCATCTGATCCGGCTGGAAAGAAATTCGGACCACCGTCGAGGTCATTGATGATGAGGCCTTTGGTGTTTTGAACAGACTGAACAGGGCTATGGTCATAGGCGTAAAATCCAACACGGGCCTCGTTTTGGAAAGAGCAACTGACGAAAAGCCAGGGTTCGGTTTCAATAAGGTTAATGTCTGTAATATATTGATGCTGGTTCTGCATGAGAACACCCATATCGTTATGAGCTTCATTGGGGATCCGGTATTTTCCGAAGTTCAATGCATATTTTGGACTCATTTCCCCTGCTTTATCAACCTGAAAAACCGTATCGGAAAATGGCACATAGGCGAGGAGTGATACCGTAGTAATAAAAAACCGGCCGATCGAAAAATTCCCCAACATCCGGATAATATTTTCCGAGGGATATTTCCTGATCACGGCACCGGTACTATCCTGGATATAATAGAGGAATTTTCCCTCATTGGTAAAAGTAAAATCCCCATACGGTGCGATCATCAGATGTTTTCCTGATGAAAGGCGGGCAAATCGCCAGGCAGTATAGGCCAGTTCAAAATGACAGTACTGCTCTCCTGTTACTTTATAAACATAGCAGCTGTTTGTGGGGGTTGAATATAAATAAATCAGGGTCCCATCCGGAGAAATCTGTATTTCCCGGGCCCCGATATATTCACCCGGACCTTTCCCTTGGGCACCAATCGTCCTGACAAATTTCCCGCTCCGGTTGAAGAGTAAAACCCGCTGGTCCCTGCTGAGAATATAAATCCATTCCTTTCCCAAACAACACTTTACAGACCCGAGAAGTACATCTGGCCTGGTCTCCAAAGGAATGTATTCAATCTCTTTCGCTAATTTCGAAAGGCCCAGGTCAACCGGGTTATCCTTCAACGATACCAGATCCAACTGGTGAATGCCGGCGGTGTTGTTTGGTGCAGTTTTGCATCCTGCAAATGCCAGAGACACCAAGACCAACGTTAATACGATGGAATTCAGTGCATTTTTGGGGTTCATTGTTTAGGAGGTTAAGAGAGGTGAGAATTTATAGATTCGAATGTAGAGTTCTGAGTTCTGAAGTGAAAGATTCAGGTTTAATGATGTGATCCTCGGAGCGCCCCCTCTCCCGTGAGCGGAGCGAGCGCGGGAGAGGGGGAAGTGGAGGGGTGGATGATGGTTGTTGTGATTGTTGTGATTGTTATTGGTTATCGGTTGTCGGTTGTCGGTTGTCGGTTGTTACTCGTCACTTGAAACTCTTCCGCGTCACGCGTCACGTTTCACGATTTGTTCATTGACGGCCGGTCGCTTGTCTTCCTTCCTGTAGGCAGCCCAATAGATAATCGGCACAATATAAATACTGACCAGCGCGCCTATCGTCATACCGCCCATGATAGTGAGTGCCAGTGGTTTCTGCAGATCGGAACCCAGGCCTTTGAAGAAGAGGAACGGCAATAAACCCAAAACAGTCGTTAAACTGGTCATGATGATCGGTTTCAGTCGCCGCCGGCCCGCAATATGAATGGCTTCCAGCACGGCATACCCCTCTGCCCGGGTTCGGTTGATGGTATCGATCTTGAGTATAGAGTCGTTGATGATGATCCCGCTCATCACGATGATCCCGATAGCCGACATCAGGTTGAGGGTTTCGCCGAATATCCAGAGCATAAACAGGGCCGCCGCTATATCGATCGGCAATTCAACCAGCACAATTAATGGCTGGAGAAAGGATTCAAATTGTGCGGCAAGTATGAAGAATAACAGAAGAACAGAGATCAGGAGTACCACCAACAACTCTTTCATCAAGATCTTTTGCCGGAACCAGGTGCCATCAAATTCAGCCTGCAATACTGTAGAATTCCGGACACCGTTTTTAATTTTTTCGATAATTGAAGGGACCGAAAAGGCAGAAGCTTTGGCAACCAATGGCACATATTCCCCATTGCGTGAGGCCCTTATCGTTTTATATTGCTGTTCCCGACCGATCTTAACCAAACTCGAAAGAGGGTACTCAATGCCCTCGCTGTTCCGGACAAAGGTATTCTGGATAATCCCTGCAACCGGTCGACGCTCATCGGCCAATAAAATCGGGATAAAGCGCTGATAGGTCTTCAACACCCCGATCCGTTTCTGATTGAAAGCTTTCTCCAGCTGGTCAGTCACACTGGTGAAACTGACCTTATACAAAAGCAGCAGCTCAGGATCCACCTCGATCACAATCTGATCATGCACAGGAACCTGTTCAAAGGTAAGATTGTCAGTCCTGGCTAAGGAATCGGTAAACGCCCAGACTTCCTGGAGCATAGGCTGCTCCTGACCTTTCATGCTGGATATCCGCGTAAGTAGCTCAGGGATATCCTCAGAAAAAATGGCCTCAAAAATATTTTCCGGCGGATGAAAGCTGACCGTAGCAATCGGATAATTGGCGTTTAGGAATTCGCGGATATGAGCAGTAACCCGATTAATCGAATCATTACTGGTCATCCTGATATAAATTTCTGACTCCGAAGCCGTACGTTCAGCTTCCCGGTTCAGGATAAATTGCTGCTCACCCACGAGCGATGAATATTGAGTCAGACTATCCGGAATAGAAGTCACCAATTGTTCAATTCGACGGGCGTTTTCTTCCACATGGATGGGTTCATTCCAGTCGAGCACGGCGATGAGTTCAGTTTGTTCGATCTCCGGTAACTGACTCACTCCAACCATTTTGTACAAAGGATACGAAGCTGCAATCATCAGGATAAAGGCCACGAGGTAAATGCCCCGGTATTTAAAAACATGGTTAAATGATCTCTCATAAGCTCGTTCATAATCGATCTTATTGATCTTACTCAGGAAATTGTTGGCTGCAGCCTTGGGCTTACGGACGAAAAACAATCGGAAAAGAGTCGGAATCAAAGTAATGGAAACCAGGAAAGAGGCAGTTAATCCGATAGTCACCGAAATTGCCTGATCATAAAACAGAGCACCGGAGATACCGCTGAGGAAGATCAGTGGAACAAAAACCGCACAAGTGGTTAAACCCGAAGAAATCAAAGGCCGGATCACCTCATTCGTCCCATGAACACAGGCCTTATGGACCGTTTCTCCACGATCAATATACTGATTGATGTTGTCGATAACGATGATGGAATTATCGATCATCATCCCCACCGCCAATACGAGTCCCGATAAAGAGATGATATTCATCGATAACCCGCACAGGTAGAACATCAGCAAACAAACCACCAGCGATACCGGAATCGAGAAGACAATCAGCAGCGGTGATCTGAAATCCTTCAAAAACAGGAACATCACCAGCATAGCCAGCAGTCCGCCAAACCACAGACTTTGTTTGAGGTTCCCCATGGAATAGGTTAGGATCTTAGTCTGATCCTTTTCAATTTCAAAATCCAGGCGCGGGTAATCTGTTCGATAGATTGTCACCATCTTATCAATCTCTTTTTTCAGATTCTCCATGCGGGCATCTGATTGCTTGATAATGGCCAGACAGAGCCCGGTTCGTTCGCGGTTCATAAAAATCCCGTGGCGTTCCTGTGGCCGGACTTCAACCTTAGCCAGATCTTTAAGTTGCATAAGCCGGTCGTTCTTGCCAATATACAGATTACCAATATCTTTCGCATCCTTCAGGTAATTGGCAAATTTGATCTGGTACTGGTAATAGCCATCCCTCACCATCAAGTTTCCGATATTGGTATTGTTGGATTCGAGGGCGTTCAGAATATCCTGATCGGTGATTCCGATACTTTTGAGTTTTTCCGGATCGGGAGAAATAACGAGTTCCGGTTCCATTGCACCGGTTATATCAACCATAGCCACTTCGGGCAGCTGTTCTATCCTCTTGAGAATTACAGATTGTACAAATTCGCTCAGTTCCACGAGTTTTTCCTGATCTGCCCACTCCGCTTTCTGCGTGATCATGAGATTAAAAACCGGGATATCCGTTGCCGATGCCTTAACTACCCTGGGCCGATCGAAGCCACGGGGCAAATTGTTCATGGCATCATCGATCTTTTCATTGCACTCGATGTAGGCATAATTGATATCGGTACCATGAGTGAATTTCATCCGGATAATGCCGTATCCGTCGCGCGTTTCGCTTTCAATACCCTCCAGATGAGCCACCTGCATCAACTGAAGGCGTATTTTAGTAGTCACGGTATTTTCCATTTCCCTGGCCGGGATACCCTGATAGGTGGCTTGTACGGTGATCTCCGGAATATCGATATCCGGCATCAGCGAAACCGGCAATTTAAAAACCGTAACAACACCGAGGAACAGGATAGCCAGAAAGGCCATGATTACGGCGATCGGACGATGAATCAGGAAGTTGACCATTTTGTTGTTGGTTGTCGGTTATCGGTTGTGATTGTTGTGATTGTTGTGATTGTTGTCGGTTGGGGTGGGTACTTAAAATCCGGGGAGGTCATTTTGCATTGAACTTAAATTCGAGCTCCGCATCGTTGGCCAGGTTAAGGTTTCCTTTGGTAATGATAGTGTCGCCGGCTTTCAGGATACCGGCTTTTACTACCCGGATCGTATAGCTGGATGAGTTTTCGAGGTCTGATTCCACATAATTCCAGTAGGAGCGGCCATTCAGCAGGGAGAAAACCACCTGCTGGTTGTTTCTGAGTACGACAGCTTCCTTGGGAACAATGAGGCCACCGGGGACCTTATCCCTGATCAGGGCTTTCACATTCATGCCTTCCACCAGGTGGCCGTTGGTATTGGGTACCCGTGCCTTGATCGTCACATTTCCGTGTTCATCGATCAGGGGATTGATCTGGGCAATACGGCCGATATAGGTGACCGAGTCCATGGCAAAGGGTTTTACGGTAACCTCCTGCCCTACTCGCAGCCGCGCAATTTCATTTTCCATCACCGGAAAAACCACCTCAAATTCCTTATCGTTGATGATCAGACAAAAAGGCTTGTCGCCGGCCGGAAAGTTCTGTTCCTTGCACTCCAGACTGGCAATACGGCCTGAAACCGGAGCGACCAGGCGGGTGTATTCATATCGGATAAGTGCTTGCTGATAAGCTAATTCCGTTTCCTTAAATCCAACTTTGATATTAAAAGTGTTTAGAGATGCCGGACTGACATCCTCTGGCCGTTTGGCCCCAACCTGATGGCTGACAATGAGATCCAATCGATCGAGTTTCACTTTCTCCATCCGGAGTTTGGCCTGCTCAAGATCCAGGCTTTCCATCTGGTTATCAAGTTCGGCAATCAGGCTTCCTTTTTCTACCCAGGCACCATTCTGGTAATTGATCTTAACTACTTTTTCGCTGTTCCTGAATTTCAGCGATGCTTTCTGGAAAGCTTCCAGTTTGCCGTTGCTTACCAGTTCGATTGGAAAATCGCCATATTCAATGAGCTGGCCCTCCACCTTGATTGGATTGGCTTTTGCGCCAATATCTCCAAGCTTGTTTCCGAATTTGTTCTCCACCTTCTTTTTGCAGGCCGGCAGACTGTAAACCAGGCAGAACACGAAAAGGTAATAGATCAGGTTTTTCATGATGGATATAGTTTATCTGTTTATTCGATGGAAATGCTTTCGATGTTTAGGTTTGAGAGGAAGAAATGCGGGCATGAAAATCATGATGGCCAAAACGGAGAAGATCAGTCCGCCCATGGTTCCGGCGGCCAGTGCAAACCAGAATACTTCATCGTCACCCTCGGTAATGAAAGGAACCAAACCCAGGACGGTTGCTAATACAGTTAATGCGATGGGTATTATCTTTCCCTGGTAAGCTTTGATATACAGGCGTGCAGGAGTCAGATTACGTGCTGCATCTTTCATATAGTGGTTATAATCACTTAATATATAGAGTGCCGCGTTCACCACGATACCGCTGAGCAAAATAAAGGCCGCAAACCCACCCTGGTCGAAACTCAGATTAAACACGTAGAACGTCAAAAACAGCCCGACAAAAGAGATAGGGATCATGGCAACCACTGCCAGCGGTTGAATCAGTGATTCCAGCAGAATGGCACAAATCAGATACATAATGATAATAACCAGCAGGATCAACAGGAACTGCCTGTTAGCCTCCCGCTGCCAATACCGGTAACTGGATTCTTTGATTGAATAACCGATGGGCAACGAGGCTGATACCTCATCGATCACTTTTTGGCGATGCAGCTCGGCAAGCTTTGATGCCCCGATAAAGTCATAGGCCACCGTTAACCGGTATTGCTGGTTCTCTTTGCAGATGGCCTTGTTGATGCCCTCTTTGCTGCGATCGCCCAGATTATCCAGCCGGATCATCGATTCGCCGCTGGCTATCGGGGTATTTCCCATCATCCACACATCAAATTCATCCGACTGCACTGATTTCATCCGCACCGGCTCATAGGCCCCATTCACAAATAGTTGAGCATCCGAAGCCTGGTTAATCCCAAAGCCCTTAAGATAAGAATACACCTGGACCGGTGAGATCTTTTTCAGCTTCAGTTTCTGTGGATCCATCGAGATGACATATTCATAAAGCGGATCACGCTGACCCCAATAGTAAGAATCGCTTAAGGTACTGACTATATCGAACTTGGAAGCACGCGGATGTTCGGCAGCCTTTGCCTTCACTGAATCGGCAAATTTCATGAGTTCCTCGTAATTGTATCCCAAAAGATCGATCTGCTGCGAGCCCACCTGTTCAGAGAGGGAATTATTAAAATACTGCCCTACCCCATAAACCCCCCAGTCGGGAGCTGTCAGCTTATTCGCCAGATCATTCAACTGGCTGTAAAGAATATACGGGAAAGCCCCCATTTCAAATTCGGGTTTGAAATTGATATTCATGGAGGCCGACCTGGGAGTGTAAATGTTGGTTACAAACTGATCAATTTGCTCATAACCTGTAAGATATCCCTCCACTTCCACCATCAGATCGTTCATTTGCCGGAGCGTGGCACCTTGCGGGAGGGCAACGGTTATGGAGATGGCGGTCCGTTCGGGTTCGCGATATTTGTATCTGGAGTAAACTTTGGTATTGAACAGCCTCAGTGTTCCTCCAAGCACCTTATCAGATATCGGTTTGATTTTCTGGACGTAGGTCTCGCTGGCCAGCGTGCTCCGATACAATTTATGATACCATTTATCCCCCTCCATCCGCGTTGGAAGCTTGCCCACCGGAAGCCCAAAGATCAGAATTGCAACTACAATGAATGCCCATCGGAATCGTTGTGAAAAACCGATAACCGGCTGATATACACTGCCGAATTTTGCAGCAAACCGGAGGCTCCTTGTGTGACGGCGTTCCTGCTCTTTTTTCAATCCGATAAGCTCCATCAGCGAGGGAACCAAAAACAGTGCCACCGCCATGGAAACGGTCAGGCTCAGGATCATAACTGCCGAGAAATCCTTTAATTGCAAACGCAACTGCTCTCCCATAAACCGGATAACCGACAGAGCTCCTATAGTGGTAGCAGTTGCTGCCAGTATAGCCAGGAAAACCTTTCGGTTGCCTTTGGTCCTCAGATGGTCCACCATGATGATGGTGTTATCGATGATAATCCCGAGCGAGACGGTTATCCCCGCCATGGAATAGAGGTTGATCTCGACCTTGAAAAGATAGAACAGGATTGCAGCTACCAATAAATTGGATATCAGGCTGATAAAGATAATCAATAGATAACGGAGCTGCCGGCTGACGATCAGAACAAACAGCAAAAGAATACCAAAAGAGAACAGGGTTCTTCGGAGGACCTTCTGGATTTCATCACGGATAAATTCTGTCGAATCCGAACTAAGCAGCATAAAATATCCATGTGGAAATGAGGAAGATAAAGCAACCAATTCCTTCTTAATCTCATCCGCCACTTTAAGGCTATTGGCATCTTTTTCTGCCGTAAAAACGAGGTTTATGGTGTTGTTTCCGTTAATCCGGTAATACCCTACCGGCTCCTGCTCCACATATCGGATTTTACAGAGATCACTGATTCTCATTAACCGGCCTTCAACGGTGGCTACGGGAATATCCTGCCAGGAGCCATCTTTGGAGGTTATGGTTTGCAGTGAAACGCTTTTCGGTGATTCCACACCCAGTGCACCCTCCTGATCGAATCCCATCCCGATGACCTCTTTACGGAAATAACTTGTAAGAGCCAAAGTGATGTCATTGCGCGACAGGCCGATCTGTTGAAGTTTCTCCTCGTCGTACTCGAGTTCCCATTCCATCGGCATGGCTCCAAAAACACGGATTCCATACAAACCTTCTATATGTGAAAGTTTGGGTTTGATCGTTTTCTCGGCATATTCCTGAATCAGGCGGGGGCTTGCAGGTGCATTAAGGGTATAGGTGAGGAGCGTTTTTTCTTCGGCGACGGAACTATAAGAAGAAATTACAGGATAGCTGACCCGGTCCGGCAGCCTTGGAAAAATCTCGCGAACCTTGGAAGCCACCTCAAACCGCATGGCATCCATATCCGCATTCTTATCAAACTCAAGTCGTATATAACCCCTTTCATTTTCAGAGGAAGACGATATCCTGGTAACACCGCGGATGGTGTTCAATAGCCCCTCAAGCGGTGCGGTAACTTCCTGCTCGATCAACCGCGGCGAGGCGCCCGACCAGGTATACCGGACGGACAATGTCTTCATCGTTCGGGTAGGCTGCAAATGAACAGGTAATCGTGGAATAAGAGCAGCTCCGATGATCATCAGGATCATGAAAATGATCAGAATCGAAAAAGAAGAGGTCGGTCGCTGGGTCGACATATCGTTATGCCGGGTTTATTTAAAGCCATAGATACTGGAGGACAAAGGGCTGTCTAAAGATAATGAAATATTAATGTGAATAAAACGAAGGTATTCAATTCAAAAGTATAGACGCAGAAAGGCCAGGCCAATGGAGAAAAACATTAAAAAACATTCCGGGGATCCCTATTTCCGGATTTAAATGGCGAACTCGATCTCGCCGTCATCGCCTGCCACTATGCGTTTGACCAGGATCGCTCCTTTTTCCCCGGATTGCAATTTTACCAGCCAGATATCATCCGTTTTCAGATCACCGGCCTTCGAAACCGACCGGGCATCACTCCAGGCATTAACAATAGCTGCGTCATTGGATATGACATTAAAATCCTGGACCGTCATATCCGATTTCAGAAAACGCGAAATGGTATGGACCAACCAGAGACTGATATTCCGGGATCCGGGATATAGGTTGTCCGGGATATCCGAACCCGGTGAAGCCAGATTACACTATTTCAGGCTCTTACTCAATTTAAGCCGGCTCAGGGTTGATGCCTATAAAGGTTTAACGCCGGTTTTCAAAGATATCCGGATGCGTTTTAATGAGCAGGAAGTTGATCTGATATCTATGATCCTTTCTAAAGGAATAGAACAGGGCCAGTTTTACATCGACAATGTCGAAGCCACATCACGCATGTACCTGGATATTCTCAGAGGCCTGAGGCAGAGTGTTCTGAGTCGAAAAGAGATGATGTATATCGATGAAGAGGAATATGATTCCCTGGTTCAAAAGGCCAAAAGCTTTACCGAATTGTTTATCAGGGGTCTCAAATACCGCAAATAAAAACAACAAATAGTGTGAGACAATGAAATCAGATGAAAAGAAAAAAGGATTTGGCCGGTACATACCATTGATTCTGGTTGTGGCCGCCGTGTTGGTCGGTGCAGGTTTTTGGTACAAGGAGTACTCCCGGTATCTGTCCACCGATGATGCACACGTCGATACGGAGATGGTATCGGTCAGTTCCAAAATATTGGGTCGGATCGCCAATTTGTATGTGAATGAGGGAGATCCGGTAAAACTGGGGCAGGTGGTTGCTGAGCTCGATAGCATTGATCTGCTTGCTCAACATAACCAGGCACTGGCTCTTAAGAACCAGGCTCAGGCTAATGTGATCCAGGCCGAAGCAAAATATAAATTTGATAAAATTAGTATTAACGTACTGAAAGTCAACTTGGAAAGGGCCAAAGAGGATCTCGATCAGGCAAAAGCCCAATTCGATGGAGGAGTGTTCACCCGTGAGCAGTTTGATCATATCAAAAAGGCGTATGAGACCGTCGATGCCCAACTTGAGGCTGCCAATTATCAGCTTAATGTATCGCAAGCTCAGATCGCAAGCGCTTCTTCTACCGTTGATTACGCACAATCCCAGGTTAGTGTTGTGGAGACCCAGCTGAAAAATACCCGTCTGGTGGCCCCCTTCGACGGAGTGGTAGGCAAAAGGTGGCTGCTTCCGGGAGATATTACCCAACCGGGGCAGGCCATTTTAACTCTTACAGATTCGCGAAACCTGTGGGTGAGCGTTTACATTGAGGAGACGAAAGTATCGCAGATTCATATAGGCCAGGCAGCCCGGTTTACCCTCGATGCTTTTCCGGGAACAGTATTCACGGGCAAAGTAATCTCAATCGGATCCAATACGGCAGGACAGTTTTCACTGATCCCGGCCAGCAATGCATCAGGGAATTTTACCAAGATAACGCAGCGCGTACCCTTGAAAATTTCGATAGAGGGCACGGAGAATCACACCGACCTGGCAACCCACAACCTACTGTCGGGGATGTCAGTGAGTGTAAAAATCATTAAGGAAGGCAAATGAGACGAAGACTTTCGCCTTCGCACCTTATCCGTACAGCGATCAGGGGGCGGGATTCCGCCTTTCATCCGCGACACACCGGCTATAAGTGGTTCCTGTTGGCCAATGTGATGCTCGGAACTTTTATGGCCGTTCTGGATTCAACGATAGTGAATGTGGGCCTTCCCAAGATTATGGCCTCTTTTGGGGTTGGATTGGATAAGATCGAATGGGTGATTACGGCTTATATGTTGTCGATGGCCGTGATGTTGCCAACATCCGGCTGGATGGCTGACCGGTTTGGTTATAAACGGATGTATTTCTGGGGATTGTTGCTTTTTACCCTGGGGTCGCTCTTATGCGGAATGTCGGTAGATGAGAATACGCTGATCCTCTCAAGAATAATCCAGGGATTGGGTGCAGGAACCCTGCAGCCGCCCTTTCTGACCGAGCATTCCTATATCATGCTATCCCTTTATATCAGAGGATTCGCAATGGGGATACTGTTTACGCCGCTGAGCACCATTTCTCTGCTCCAAATTCCGCGTGAAAAAATGGCCCAGGCGTCCGGATTAGCCAATACGATCAGGCAACTCGGTGGCAGTCTGGGGATTGCGATCCTTGCCACGCTCCTTTCAACCCGTGTAGCTTATCATACACAGATGTACGGCCAGGCAATTCAAGCTACCTCGCCAGCTTACCGGGCAACGGTTACCCAATTAGGATATAGCATCCAACATCAGGCCGGGAGTTCTCCCTCAACAGCCCTGAAACAGGGACAGGCACTGATAGTGTCGAACCTCGGTAAACAGGCTTTTATCCAGGGCGTCGACGATGATTTCATGTTTGCCGCTTTTGCCACACTGATCGGCGGCATACCGATAATATTTCTGCGTGTGAAGAAAAAAAAGAGCGCCAGTTGATGGATCTCGAAGCTGCAATAACCATCCAGCAGTCTGCTGCAAGCTGAATCCACGATCCGTTCTGCTAAACTCGATCTCGAGCAAACCAGACGGACCGTTACGACTGAAATCGTGGAAAACGAAACCAATCTGAAGACTGCCTTCCGCAAGATCCAATTATTTGAAATGCAATTGGCTCAGGTAAAAAAAGCCTATTCTCTGGCTGAAATTAATTTTAAAGCAGGCGCTATAACCAACCTTGATTTACTCGATGCCGGCAATTCGGTATCCGACAGCCAACTTATACTCATAAAAGCCCGTATTGATCTGTCGGTCTGCAACTATCGCTTTCAGGCGGCGGTGGGGAGAAAGCTTTATTAAAAGGTGCTGTAGGGACGCATAATTGCGTCTCAAAACAGTTGTCAGTTATCGGTTGTCGGTTGTGATTGTTATGATGGTTATGATGGTTGTAAACCTGCGTTGGCAGTTTCCCAAGAGCGCCCCCTCTCCCGTGAGCGAAGCGAGCGCGGGAGAGGGGGAAGGGGGAGAGGTGGATGGAGATTATTTCTTAATAAACCTCAGTGCGGTTGCTTTAAAGCTCGCATAAACCGAATCTCCGGTTTTTATCGACAGGCGCCCGATGCCGTCGGCCGTTAACAGGGCATATAGCGAAAAGCCTACATCAATAACAACTTCGAAGCCATGTGGTGCCGGAATGATATCGGTTATAGTGCCTTTCAGCTGGTTTGCGGCACTCGTTGTGACCGGCTCAGTGGAAAGAAAAACGGCATTCTCGGGAATGATCAGGTATCCCTTGCCGTGGTCCTTGTCGGTTTGAAAGATCAACGGAATATTTTGTTTGGTCCAGGCTTTGAAGTGCCCGTCAACCGGGTCCTTCCCGAGTGTTACCGGGATGAAATTCCGGATACCGGTAAAACTGGCCATGAAAGGGCTAACCGGATTCCTCAGCACCTCAAGTGCAGGTCCGTATTGGACCAACTTGCCATTTTCCAAAATTCCGATGCGGGAAGCGAGGCTCACCGCTTCCTGGTAGTCGTGAGTGACATGAATGATAGTCTGGCCATTGCGATGAAGCTTTCTAAGCACCGATTTAATTTCTTTTCGGATGTGTGCATCAACGGAAGCCAGCGGTTCATCGAGCAGCAGGCAGGCAGGCTCGTTGGCGAGCGTCCGGGCCAGTGCCACCCTTTGCTTTTCGCCACCCGACAAATTGGGTGGATATCTGTCCAGTATATGGGTGATTTCAAGCTTTTCAGCAAGTTCCCTGATCTTTATATCCATATCCAATTTTGATAAATGCCTGGCCTTAAGCGGATAAGCAATGTTTTCATGCACAGATAAATGCGGAAATAGTGCAAGGTCCTGAAAAACCATTCCAAAAGGCCGGCTTCTGATTGGCTCATCCGTAAGGTCCTGATCATTCAGAAAGATCCTTCCCTGATCGGGTTTTATCAATCCGGCTATGATCTCCAGCAGCACTGATTTTCCGGAACCCGAATCCCCAAGCAACACAACATATTCACCCTCAGGAATTTCCAGAGTGACATTGCTGAGTTCGAAGCTTTCGAATCGCTTAGATATGTTTTCGATTCTGATCATCAGCCGTTTTGTTAGCCAAAATGCGTAAAACAACAAAGAAAATCAGGCAGACCAAAATAAAAACCGCTGCCACCGGCCGGGCATATTTCAATCCGAAGGCATTGAAACGATCCCAGATCAGGACCGGTGTAACCATCGGATAATAGGCAATGATAACCACGGCACCGAACTCACTCAACCCGCGGGAAAACATCATGACCAGTCCGGAAATAATGCTCCTTTTCGCTAATGGTAGGCTGATTGTCCGGAAAGTTCTCCAACCGGAAGCACCCAGGTTCATCGCGGCTTTTTCAAGCCTGACTGGTACTTGTTCGAAGCCATTACGGGCTGATTGGATCAGGAAAGGCAAACTGACAAAGGCCATCGCCAACCCGATTCCCAATGGATGTCCTACAAAATCAATTCCGATGGACGAAGCAGCCTTTCCCAGCAATGAATCACGCGAGACCAATCCAAGCAAGGCAATACCGGCAGCAGAATGAGGAATAACGATCGGTAAATCGATGAGCGACTGAACCAGGCTCTTGCCTTTAAAGCTTCGCCGGGCCAGCAGGTAAGCCAGAGGAATAGCTCCGAATGCAAAAAATACGGTGGTGCACAGTGAAACCAAAAGGGTAAGCAGGATACTACTGGTGACCCCTTTATCCTGCACCGTTTCAAAAAATTGTACAGGGGTGGTTTTAAGGAATATACCCACCAACGGTGCCAGTATAAACAACAGCACCAGGCCACCCAGTACGGCAAAAATCAACGATAATCCTGATCGCTTCACTGCTGAAATTTGGGTTAAAGGTAAGAATTCAGTTGGCAGTAGGCAGTAGGCAGTTGGCAGTATCCCTCGGAGAAGTGTCATCCCCGCGAAGGCGGGGACCCCGTCCCTGACCGCGGCATTCAGCAGGAGCGTCTACAGCTTCTGTAATGATGTCCACTGCCCACTGCCCTGAACCAACCTTATCTCTGAAATCGATTTTATCGCCCGGTCGGAGAAAAAATTGACAAATATCAGCTTTTCAAAACAGGTTCCTGTCGGTTTTACTCTTTGCGGAATATTTAGGCTCGATGGCAGTTTGCCCTGATATTTCGATTATAAGCCTGCCCTTTTTCGGATCGGTGATGAACTTTACAAATTTTTCTGCGAGTTTTGGATTGGGAGCATTAACCGGAATAGTCATTCCATATACAATGGATGCCCCTTTTTGAGTGACCGTGGTGCCCGGGCTGGTTCCCCTGACATCCACCTGTGCCGTGGCATACCAGGAATCGAGGGCCGGATCGCTCAGGTTAATGGAATCGGGCAGCAGGAGGTATTTAAAATCATGCTGCACGGCAACCGACAGGTAATTAAACATATAATCGATCGTCCGGCTCTCCAGGAGGGCGTTCAGATCGGTCTCCTTGCCCCGGATGTATCGGGTATCCTTTTCCAGCAGTTTCTGCCACTCTTTGCCACTTTGATAATACCGGTCGGCCAGCTTCACGGCCAAAACGGTCCGGTAGCCGCAAGGATCGGCGTTGGGATCGCTCCGGCCGTAACGAATTCCGGGATCCATCAGGATTTCAAACCAATTGTTGTCATTTATCTGGTCAGCCTTCTTTGATTTATCGGTATAAGCCAAACATAACTCATTGGTAGCGAATAAGATATTCCATTGAGCGTACCTGGGAATCACCAACTCATCGATCAGATTGTAATCGGCCAGGGCCAATACATCACAGATCTGGTTCAGTTCGGTTATCTTCCGCACGCAGGCCAGGCTGCCGCCCGCTTCCAAGTGAACTTTTACGCCGGGGTTTTCCTTCTCAAACGCAGCCGCCAGGTTTTTCATGGGAACCGACAGGCTGCCGGCATGAAAAACAGAGAGAACCTTATTTTCCGGTTGCTGTTTGGTGGGGGGGTTGTTGCAGGAGGATGCTAACGTAACAATGGCGAGGAGGGTCAATGCCAACCTGACAATCATTCGCATCTTTCTAACCGTTTAGTTTTTAGCATTTTTAGCCCCTAAGGAATTTTATCGTTTCATCAACCTATTTTGCACAGGGCTTTATTGAGTTTTCCAGTTTCCTTTTTTTGAAATACTCAACGATTTCTTTCTTTGTCATTTTGGACAGCTTTTCGCTCAATTTATCTCTCTGTTCACGCATGAATTTTACTGCATCAAACGTTTTTTCAACTGTTGTCTTCAAAGTTCATAAAATCTCTTGGTGAACGAATCTCTAATTGTTTGTAGCCATTCTTAATATTGATAGCATTGTATCCCCGAATTCTCTGGGCATTTACAACATGTTTGAAATTCCGGCTTATCAAATAGTCTGCGCGATTAATTGTTGCGAGGCAATATGGAGGCAATCAGCAAAGCTTGTTTCATATACAAATTTACGAAAATTCTCTATGATCCTGCTAAAATATTGTCGTTTGGTTGGTTACATGACCCACAACGTTTCCGTGGTTTGAAATGTTGGGTTTAGATTTTATCTCACTCTTTCATTCCTCGCGATTTCAGTTATTCGCCTTATAAAATCAGTCTTTTTTTCTGTGTAACCTTCTCTGTCATTTTTATATTCATTTGCTAATCCGGTCTTAAGATCACCATACTCATGAGCAATGGTGGGATTGGATATCAAATAATCACGAAAGAACAATTCATCCCAATCACCTTTGTATCGCACATGAATGTGATAGGTTTGTCCTTTGAATCCATCAATGGTATATCCCTTTGCAAACATCATATGAGGGGCTGGATTCTCAGGTCTTGGAATATATTGGTATTCCAATTTTGTCAGTCTTTCAATCAGGTCACTTTTTTCTATCGGATCTGGTACTTCAAGTAATATGTCGATCGTTGGTTTAGCTTTTAATTTTGGAATCGCAGTACTGCCGATGTGTTCAACACTGATAATATTGTTTTTCCCCAACATCTTTTCAATCTCAATTTTCTCAATCTGGAATAATCTTATCCAATCAGGATTCGATTCCGATATGATAATGGGGAAAAGTATTCCCAATTCTTCATTCGTCATCTGGTCAAGTTGCTTATTCATTGTGCCTTTCAAATTTACGCCGAACGGCTTGGCTAAACTGCGTTTTAATGCAGTTTAGGTTTTGTTGGCATCTGTTTTAATTTATTCTCTCCATTCTCAATCCAAATTCTTCATCAAGCTTCATAGCCTTGTAAATCGGAATTGCTGTTCCCATGAATTTTTCGATTAGTCTTTTAATTCTATGTGTTTCTTGATCGTTACATTTGCAACCAATTAAAATTTCGTTAATAGTTTCCTTTTTAAGTTTTACAACTCTTTTTTCAATATGATTCTTACTAATTCTCCATTCTTGTTCATACTCCCATAGTTGAGATTTGAAGAAAAACTTCTTGTGAAATTGATCAGTTATTTCCTCTAATCCTGAGATTGTCGGGTATTCAATTTGATAATTTACAGGTTCCAAATAATCAAAATCATAATCGTTGCACAAAGATTCGGAATCAAAACCAACAACAAATCCAGTATGATTGGAAGAGTAGTGCGACCACATTAAAATGTTGTCCGGAATGGCAGACAATGAGAACAGACCAATAATTGAATTCCATTTTTCTAATTGTTCAGGTCGTTCTTTGGCTAACTTGTCTGGATGCCACAAAGTCTTCTCGTCCGTCATTTTTTTGGCATATTCTCTTACTTGACGTTGATCTTTGTCTTTGTGTACGATATTTATGATTTCAAGATTTTTTTCTAAGCACTGGCCATATGTCATTAAGTCCCAACGAACAGGAATGTTTCCATCAAATGGATCATTGAAGTCAGAAGGTCTCGGAAAGTAAATTTCCTGGTGAGAAATCAGCCTACGATGATTCTTGTTGTTCCAATCCCGATACTTGTATAAAGTCTTGGGAATCCCGGTATTAGTAATCCTTCTAATCATTCAATTCAAATAGTTGCCAACGGTTGATGGTATGGTGTCGTGCGGGATTACGAGGTGATTTCCTATCAGTTTACACCGACTTTTGTTTACGAGCTACTAACCTTCGAAAACCGATGAAACCCGCATGCACTATACCATATGTTGCACTAAATCCCACCCCCTTTTGAGGGGTGGGATAGCTTGTTTCGTGTTTACATCGTAAATTGAAGTTGACCAAAACTTTATTTATTATGGAAACACCAGCTAAGTTACGAAAAAAATCGTTCACGATTGTTGAACAAGCCTGTCATCAGGTAAGAGGCTTCCGGAACCTGTATGAGGAACTGGATGACAAGGTGCGGTTATCCGGACAATCCTCCAGTACACTGTCCAATTATGCACGTAAACTGGCGCAACTGAGCCTTCAGTTCGGCAAGCTTCCCCAGCATATCAGCGAAAAGGAGCTAAATAAGTATCTCGCCAGTTTGGCGCGACAAAGTAAAACACCTTCCCTGAGTGATTTCAAGTTTGCCGTGTATGGTTTGCGGTATTGCTACCGGCTATTAGGAATGAATGACAAGGTGGTTCACCTCCCAAAAATCAAGCATGACAGCAAACTGCCTGTCGTGTTGAATCAGGCAGAATGCAAGGCATTGTTCAATGCTCCTGAGCTTTTAAAGCACCGTATTCTTTTATCACTCATGTATTCAGCCGGTCTTCGTGCCCGCGAAGCCAGCCGGTTGAAGATCTCTGACATTGACTCCGGCAGGATGATGATCCACATTCGACAAAGCAAATACAACAAAGACCGGTATGTACCACTCTCACCCCTGATTCTGAAGGGCCTGCGGAAATACTTCTATGCCTGTCGTCCGGTCGAATATCTGTTCAACGGCAATGAACCCGGCACTCCTTTGAGCGTAAGAGGTATGCAGTGGGCTTTGCGAGAAGCAGTGAAGAAGTGTAAGCTGCAGAAAGGAATCACACTTCATACGCTTCGTCACAGTTATGCCACCCACTTGCTTGAGTATGGCATGGATATCGTCACCATTAAGGAGTTGCTCGGTCACGAACGAATTGAAACAACCTTGGTGTATTTACATGTCGCTAAACCCAACCACAGCAACCTGTTCAGCCCGTTCGACCGGTTGTACCAGAAATCCTGAAACCGGCCTATGAACTGGCACAGGTAATCGATCGGTTCGGGAATGGATTTGTAGAAAAATATTCGCCCAATGCTTATATACAGCGGACATTGCGCGCCATACAGCATTGCCGTACTTCCTCTTTGGGCGGACATATTGATCAATGCGATGCATGCGGGTACCTTCGCATAAGCTATAATAGTTGCCGTAACCGTCATTGCCCCAAGTGCCAGAATACCCAGCGGGAAGCCTGGATCGAAAATCGCAAACTGGATCTATTGCCGGTACCGTACTTCCACGTGGTCTTTACGGTTCCCGACAAACTCAACCGTCTTTTCATTCTGCATCACGCAGATCTGTATAACCTTCTCTTTGCTTCCGCCTGGGAAACCCTTGCACAGTTCTCCTATACCCAATTGCATGCAGAAACAGGAATGGTGGCAGTACTGCACACATGGGGTCAAAACCTTACATTACACCCACACATCCACTGCATTGTTCCGGCTGCCGGATTTACACTCGATGGACAATGGAAAAAGATCGGACATTTGGGCAACTATCTGTATCCGGTCCATCAACTGAGTGAGGCCTTTAAAGGCAGGTTCCTCGACAGCCTGAAGCGCGCCTTAAGGAAGCAAAATGAACTGTCGCTGTTCAACGACCTGGTGCAGCGGGCATTCCACACCCGTTGGATAGTAAACTGCGAACCTTCCCTGGCAAGTGCAGATCACGTGGTAAAATACCTGGGACAATACACACACCGTGTAGCCATAACAAACCAGCGTATTTTAATCATTGCCGGCGGAAAGGTGACCTTCATGACCAAAGATTATCGGGACGGGGCTGTTAAAAAGCCCGTAACCCTGGACGGGGTTGAGTTCCTGCGCCGCTTCACCCTGCATATCCTGCCCTCGCGGTTTGTGAAAATCCGGTACTATGGTATTTATAATCATACTGCTAAACGCAATCTTGGATTACAGTTTGTACCGGAAGAGAAACCCGACATCGATACCCTGATAAAACACGAAGAACCCCCGGAGACCGCCCTGCAACGCTTCGAACGGCTCACCGGTGTGAACCCTTGCCAATGCCCGGTGTGTAAAACCGGACGAATGGTGGCTGTAAGGGAACTTCCGCGGATAAGGGCACCGGATTGTTTCTTCCACCAAGGTCAATTTCCAGTGCTGACTTAATCAACCTACCCATTTTGCGTCTGAACGCAACAGGGTAAAGTATGCCCGAGGGCCAATAAAAAGAAACAAAACCAGTCTGTCACACAAATCTAACTTCCTGTAAGGACACTCAGAAGCGCTAAAACCTGCAATAATTCAAAGAACGCCTATTCTGATTATAACCAAGAATCATTTAAAACTTTCAATAAGCACATAACTGGTAGCCCGGCGGGTGTAGTTCAACACCGACTCATCGCTGGGTCTTGCAGACCGCTCAGAGTCCTATTTATTAGGCTCAGTAAGTTTTACTTTTGTTATTTCTAAAAAACTCTGAAACGTATATAATCCAAGATATAGCCTTGCAACTATTGATCTTTGTATGATAGGTTAATGAAACACCATGCAGTACCTCATGTCTATTTAAGTTTCCGTGAAACTTTTCTAGTTTGCTTTCACTTGCGGTAATTAGGCTTTGATCCATCAGCGGAGATACTATTAATCCTTGAAAACTACTTGGATCGAGTTCCTTAAGAATCTTGCGAATCTCTGGTTTTCCTTTGGAAGAACGGTAAATCCTCATTTTTGTATGATAAAAACAAATCCCATCCGCTTGAGCAAGAAAAAGTGGAATTGCTGAAATATAATCACTCTTTTTATGGTTGCAGAAGGCGGCCTCCAGAATTCTAGCTCTCGTAGGGTATTGTTTACACAGATCTTTTTCAAAGAAATCAATATGATTAGTAACAATTTCTACCATAAAACTGTCAGCTTCATCAAATTGACCATTTTCAATTAGTTTTCCAACATAATTTGTTTCACCAGGAGTCATATGTGATGAAAAATACCATCCGCAGCTTGCCATTAGTTTTAGACTTTCTGGAAGTTGTTCGAATGCTAACTTGATACTATTGGATATTGATTCCAGATAAGGTTCGAATCTCTTAGCCACATTACTCATGGTTTTCGCGACCATTTTCATGTGATCCTGCAGTGGCTTTAAATGTTCTTGTAAGTTATCTATCTCTGGAAAATCCATTTTACTTCCTTTTTATTGAGCCTAACGTTCGCGTGTATGAGTAGTGGCGGGCTTCGGAGAACTTTCCTGTCAAGTTACACTGACCTTGATGCGAGGTAGAACGCTCGAATACGCTACATTCCCCGCCATTACTTATACACGATGTTGGGCGTTCGTACTTATTTTTCTTTTATTTTCATTACAACTGCTCTGCTTAGAAATACTTTTGGTTGCTCTGTAATTTCAAATCCTTTATTTTCCAATTTATTAATTATCTCAATAAATGCTGATTTCGGAACATGAAATTTTTGTTCTGCAATGAAAATTTCTCCAACTGATTTTAATGTCAATTTGATCTCATCAATTATGTTGTCAAGACAACCCATCTCATGTAAAGAATAGAAGGCAAGTATAAAGTCAATTTTATCAGCCAGATTGAGACTTTTCTCTTGACAATTATGAATCTGAATAATTCTTTCAAGGTTGCTTCCGGCAATTTTTTGTACTAATAGTTCAAGCATTCCACTTTGTATGTCGGCAGCAATAACCTTACCTGAATTATCAAGCATTCGAGCTATTTCTGTTGTGAAAAATCCTGTACCACAACCTAAATCAAGCACAGTCATACCTGGTTTTATATAAGGTCTCAACAACTTTCTAGGATTTTGAAACCTATAACGAAAAGAACTATCTAATACTCCTGCTTTTTCAACTGAATGTAAATGTGCGTTTATATTACACATTGGCATCTTTGTTTTTTACTCTCGTCCCTAAAAACAATAACCCAACAAGAATTAGTATTGCAATCGTGTCAGTTATAATTTGTGATATCGAGTTTTTATTATGTAACAT